>WLWD01001900.1_pt1 | contig 45398 bp, 30 predicted proteins | sample 6712731 | NCBI WGS metagenome assembly WLWD01 (sample SAMN12718690, study PRJNA576275) | sponge metagenome | isolation source: marine sponge | host: Mycale hentscheli | place: New Zealand: South Island, Marlborough, Capsize Point | collected 2014-11-01 | reverse complement strand
ATATATATGTATATACATACATTTATACATATGTACACACGTACATACATGCTTGCATGCATACATACATACACATACATAACAGGGATGGGTTCAAACACTTCCTACAGTGCTTGAAGCTTACGTACAAGCACTTTAAAATATGCTTGAGCATTAAGCACTTAGTTCAAAAATGCTTAAGCACTGGTTTTCCAGCTGCCTCCCACCAGCCCCACCAGTCCACCTAGCTGTGATTGGCTACCTGGCCATTTGCTGGGGTGCAAATTCAAGGCTGTTCCTATAAAACACTATGCTGCTGTAGTTTGTAATCAAGTTCGCAGCATGCATGAAATTGTGCTTGAAAGCTCTTTGAAATTGCTTAGCTGAGATGGAAATAGCCTGAGTTGGGCTTGAACTCTGGACCTCAGGCCCTGAGCCAAGGACACAACCATTACACCACATACAGCTGCCACAACATATACATACACATATACATACACACATACACAAATAATCTATTAATAAGCTAGTCAGTCAGTAATGACGACGACAGTGTGTGCGTGTGTGTATTCATGGATAATTCATTAGCTTAGCTAGTTGGTAAAGTATCATCAGTTACGGGTTGGTAAAGCGTTGTCGGTACCCACATCTGGTAAAGCGTCGTCGGTACCCACATTGGTAAAGTGTAATCGGTACTGACTTGGTAAAACGCCGTCTGTATCTGTTCGGTAAAGCGTCATTGGTACCTGCTTGGTAAAGCGTCATCAGTAACGACGGCAGTGGTGTGTGCTCACGAATACATGTGAGAAAAAGTGACAATGACATTTGTACTCATGAATATTACACTAGCTGAACTGAAGTGTCGTAACAACGGCAACGGTGGTGTGTATAGCTGAGCCAGGTTGGTAAAGCATCATCAGTAACGACGACGACGATGGTGCCAGTGCGTTTATTCATGAATGCATGGGTCAAAAAAAGTAAGTGAGAAAGTGCAGACTGAAGTAACTAAATAAAGTAGTAAAGAATAAGTAATAGAATAAAAATGCCGCTTGCTACTGCATTCCTAATTTTGCAGAAGTTAGTATATCAAGCACCACTGTGTGGCAGGGTACTAGCTATGTAATAATATTACCCCAACTACTCGATTCCATCTAAATTATTGATCACATATCTATGGGAAATCTTTTTATGGCCGTCCTTCCAGCAGCTAAAATTTCTTTCTTGTCACAACCATCACTGTACAAAAAAAAAAATGTGGTAACTCAATTTTTCCAACACGTCCTCTTCCTGAATTTACAGGTTTCGCGAAAGCAATTATTTTAGCAATCTTAGAATGAACGGTTAGGGCTCACTCTCTATATGTATCTCATGCTGCCTGTAAAGGTCACTAGACAACAGCATCACTCATTACACAATAAGAAACTCGTATCTGAATAAAGAGACCCAAACAAAGAAATATTGTATGTCTTCAGATAGTCTGGAATTTCAATTAGTGTGGCTGATTCTAAACCATGTCATATGCTTAGCTTATGAGTTACCATTGGCAACCAACAAGTTTCCAAGGGATCAAAGCTTTGAGGTAGACTTGCAGTGGCCCAGAAAAACAGACAGTGATTATATGAAATTGCCTGTCTAGCATTAGGATACTAACTTCCATCAAAAGTTGGGGGAAATCATTGTTACACAACCAATGCTATAGTAAAATCGAATGAATTTACATGCATTTGGCCCTAAATATATTTAATACAAAGTAAAATGAAGCTGCATTAGTATCTTGCCCATCCTTGTAGTGGTCAAATATAAAAAAATATAAAAAAATTCATGGCTAAGCATAGTCTCGCATGCCAGACTCTTTACCATACCGCTTCGCTGGGAAATGGTCTGGGGACAGACGTCAGGTTTTCGGGTTCTCTACAGGAATGTACGTAGAGTAAATGAGATTGCACCAATCATATGACCAACCTCAACCTATTTAATTTATTGCTAATTGAAGACATGCCTTGGATGAGTTATCTCACTCACTCCTAATTTAGTCTCGGTTTGTAGCACCTGCAGGACAGTACTAGACAACAATCCATACTGTCTCCCTCGTTTGGAAGCAAGAGCGAACAGTGCTAGGCAGAGAATGCAGTTAGAGTTCATTGTATGCAAATTGTGCTGTTCAGCTTATTTAACATCTGATCCACAAAACTCTTCACAAGCAGCAAGTTCACGCTTACGCAATCAGTTCAAGCAAGTTCATCAAAAGCAGATATAGATATTCGATCAAACTAAAAGCTTCCACAGGCGATGGTTTGGATAAAAATTAAAATTTTAAGCGCAAGATTAAGCTGCGATTAAATTCTTGAGCCTACAGGTCACGTGGATTCTTTGTTGATTGCATTCCGCCAGAACCGGGAAGTACGATGAGTGTCCCCAGATCCTCTTTTTTCCTGAGCAGTAGGGAGGGGGCGTGAGGGTCTTGCCCGTGAGACTAGGCTAAGCAAACTACCACAATGCTTCCATGCCATGCACAATTTTCAAACAGGTCACACAAACTCTTATCACAACTACCATGCCAATGTCCCTAACCCCATAATAACTGGGGGGAAAAATCAGAATGATACTGTACCACTGAATAGGGTCAGATGCCAAATAACCTTTTTTATAAAAGACTTACCAGAAGAGCCAATTTGGTCGGCCATTTCCTCATAGCACTTCTTCTTGACCTCCCTGTTGTGATAATCCTTAGATTTGCTATCGTACAGACAAGTTCTTTCCCTGTACATATCAATCAGTTCCTGTACTAATTCATCTCTCCAGAAAAACTTGGTCAACTCTCCGTTCTGATTCACATTAACGTTGGTAGCCATTTTATCCCTACTCTATCGAGTCTTAATGACATCAAACTAGCTTCCTTGATGACCATTACCCGATTGTTAAACATTAAAAGCCACTGTGTTACTGATTCCTTACCTTTTGATTTTGTTATGTCTAATATAGGGGCTAAAACTTTAATAAAATGTAATGTAGCCCTTACAGATTTCGTGTCTCTTAACACTGCACTATTGTCAAATGTTCTGTGGTCGGAAGGTATAATTTCTACTGAACTACAACGGGAGGTGTTGGAACAGCAGTATTCGTCGGCTAGCAAAGTCGTCAGTTGCTTAATAGATCGTGTTGAAGTGAATGAAGAAGATTTTTTTGTACTCTTAAGAATCTTAGGAAGCATAGACTGTTCTGAAGACATAGTAGGAATTATTCAGAAAGAATACTGTGAGTAAACACATGCTTCTCTTAGTATATAGCTAGCTATCTGGCGTGATTTAGACACTAGGGGGGAATTGTTGACAAACAATTAAGAGCCTCTGTTAGTATTGATTGCAAGATTTACACTTGTGTAATTATGTGCTCAATGAGTGGATAAAGTATTTGTGGTATTGTGGGACATTAAAGGTCAATACAAATAAGAGAGCATAGCAACAGTATAGAATTATGTTACATTATTATATATTGTTTAGCTAGTTACATTGATATCCACATTAGTTGAAGGCACATATTGAACTGTTAAAACAAAAATACCAACTGATTGTATTCACACAGGCATCAGTCAGCTATGTTAGCATAGATAATAAACCTCCAATGAAGGTCTACGTGGTATTCTAACAAGCTATCTGCAGATGACAGTCAGAGAGAAATGCTAGAATCTGTGTTGATATGCTACTTAATTTCATTGTTGTATCAGTAAATCTCGGAGGTGTATTGAAGTACAAGTCGAATGGAAATACCTCTCAGAGTAAAATGAACAAAAATGGTAATTCTTCTAAGGATACAGCAGAAAAAAGTAAGAGAAGAGTATAACAAGACAAGTATGTGTTGCAAAAATATTTCTTTCTTTCTGCTTCTCAGGCTTGAGGGAAAGAAAGATGAATAAACTAGAAGAGCCTAGAAGAGAGAAGACAGATAGTCATTCTGTGGAGACTTGGAGTTACTATAACTGTGAGTGACCTGGAATATAAAGTTATGAGATAATACTGATACTTCCGTTACCAATTCGGTAAAATATTTATAGTAGAGGAATTTGCTTTAAAAAGGACAACTGAATAAAATATCTTGACTGGTGACTTCACCACTATATCATACGGAAAATAATTGATGCTTCTTTAGCTCTACATCCTAAATAGAAATCTGTATAGCTAGTGGTAGTAAAGCAAACTAGGGTACAACTTAGAACAAATATCATTTTAGGGAGTGTGAGTACATTACACCCATTATATTGGTCACACTCTATTACTTTGGTTTTAAGAAAAATTAATTTTACATAATATATAGACTACAAAAAATGCTGTTACAACATTGTCAGTGTGTGAGTCAATCCTGCAAAGCTTATGCCACAAATCTGGCACTTTGGTCAATGGTGTCAGAGTGTGTATGGAGCCTTTACTATGTTAAATCTAACTATTTGCGATTTGAAGTAACAGCTGAGTAAACTCAAGGTAGCCAAGGATATTATTTATGTATTGTATTCTCTCTAGGTAAACCATTTTATTGGATCATTTTGCTTGGAATCCTAGCATTTGTTGTCGTAACTGTTATAATATTCACATAGCTTTCAAGGTACTTTTTGTTTTATGTGCTTCTCTTTAAACAGATATACAATCAACTAAGCATTCATTTTGTGTATATTGACTATCTTGTTTATTTATCATTATTATTTGAGTGAATTTTGTTGCCTTTTTGATGTTATTTTTAATTCTATAGTGAATACAAAGTATTTTCTTTTGTTTTTTTCTTAAAATATTCTGTTCTACAACAAAGGTAAAGGCAGGGTTTCATTTAGGGATTTTTCCTGGGGGGGGAGAGAGAGGAGAGGACAAACCAAAAGTGGGTAAAGGGTTGTCAATTTACAGTTTTCACCAAAATATATACAAGCTTTGAGTTTTCAGTGTCAGTAACTTGTGGAAGACTTAAAACTGGCCTCCTCCCAGCTTCAACAGTGGAAAGGAGTTTTAGTGACATGAAATTATAAAATAAAATTGGGAAATCACCCTGGAGATCAAGCTATCAGAGTGAGCATTGAGGGCCCAGAAACAGTGACAGTGAATTGATTGAATTGTTTATCATTGGAAGAACAAAAGACATTGCAGATTTTGTGTATGAATTTAGAGCAAGTCTATTAGTTCAAGACGTTGTGAAGACACCGACATTTTTGGAGGTGGAAGTTGAGCATTTGGGGAGAATTGGGTGCTTTGAAGGGAAGCTCCTGGAGTACAGAAATAGAATGTTTTAATCATTTAGTCATTCTCGGCTGAAATAAATATAATATGTCGTATACTAACGATGACTAGGTTCATTAAATAAAACAATTAAAGTTCCACAATTCATATAGCAAGTTACACAAGGATACAATACACTCTCAATAACTGATTACAGAAATAACTAATGACAAGTTATTAAATACATGGCAAAACCACACGATGGTGTAATAAGTATGATGCAATGATTAAAGACTAGTCTTGGTTAGATACCACATAATAATAGCAAATTTTCTTGTTCTAACAACCAATATAATATATTAATTAACTCAGATGTTTCAATTTCTTGCGAAGTCTTCTTCAGGGATAAACTGAGGTCGAACTCTCCGTGATGATAATAATAAACAACAATGTAAACAGCAAGATACTGGAGGGTAGCTTACTGTTTATAATATCCTGGAGGGTGTTGCACGCAGCATCCTGGAAGCTCTTGAGCAGAGAGCAAAAGAACATCAGAATGCTTGTAAGAGAGGTGATGAGAAGGTTTCAGCCATTGCTGAACATGCTTGGCAGCAACATCGCCCCATTAATGGGAAGAGGTAAGAGATGTAGACAGAGCCAGTAAGAATTGTGAGTTAAAGATCAAGGAAGCTCTACACATACAGATGACACTGGACAACAACAGAGACATAGCCTTCTATAGTTGTTTCACCTATTTATAGTCTCTACACATTCTCTGAATACTCTCAATCTATCCGGCTATGTATGGAATAGTAAGAATCAAAACCCTTCTCTTGCTCAGTATCCTAGTGATCTCTAGAAGGCAACTCTTTATAGAGCCTGCCCTAATGGTTGCGTTGTCATTATTACTTTGAAGTACTTTGTGTAGACTTCCTCTCCTACAGCTAGGGCCACACTTAAGACTATTTCTCTTGCATTTACATTTTGAGAGGCACACTCACTCTTGCAACAACTACATCCTTTCTTAATAAGAGCTGTCCCTATTGAGGCATATGAAATTTTTAAAAATAACAATTAAAATGAAGTTAAGATACTGTGTAGTCCGATTTTTTTTACCTTATGACTCATGTTTTGCATTATACTGGAGTTTTTGGCATTCCTGTGCTGCACAGATGTTATATGCTTTATGAACTTCCTCTTTGATATCCAGTATTAGTTCCCATGATATTCTGCAGGTCAGGCAAGCTACTTTCATGCTGTTTATCATGTTCTTCATTTGATGCGGCAATTTTTGATCAACTGCCAATTGAGGATGGCAATTAAACATTAGAAAAAATGGGCTGAATTGTATAAGCATACAAAGCTGCATCAATCTTCAAATCCCAGTCATTATCTGATATCAACTTTTGGAAAGGTTTGATTGGTCCTTTCATCCAATTCATTTATCTGTGGACGATAAGGATTTAGCTTATACAAACATCTAGTAAAGAAAAATTATGAAAGAAATATAATGTTTAGTGAGTAAATGACTTGTGATGCACATCCAGAAACTACATAAAGTTACATAATTAATCAATGCATGAACACAGGTGAAGGTGAAAGTCTATACATGCTACCAGTAGAGCCCAAGGACACAAAAAGTATGCTAATATTCCAAGTGGCACTTAAATTAAGGTGGAACTTGTATTACAGTAAATAATAATATGTCTATTTTGTTAATTGACTTTGATAGAATGATAATTAGTAAAACTACTGGGAGTGAATGAGCACACTCTTTTTTGAAATAGCTAGTGGAAGAAATTGATAAAAGGACAAAATATATACTGGAGAGTATCACAAGTCTTTTGGCTTAGTATTCAGGTGAGAGTTTTAGGCATGAGCATAAAATACTGTCAATCAGACAATATTAGCTTTTGTATTACTACTACTAGCTACTACCACAATAACAACAACAACAACTACTACTACTTAATTACTACTCTATATACTAATACTACTATACTGGTCCACTGTAACCACTTTTAGCTCTTCAACCAATCTTTATGTACTTATTATGTATTGTAACGGACTGTTGCTACATAGGAAAAATCTAAAGTAATCAGGATGTGGCTTAAAGTTATCACATTGGGTTTACATCCCTGAAGGTGTTGTTCATAGCACAAGAAACGCATTACTATGGTTCATGCAATAGCAGTACATGATAAATGTATATTCGTTGGATACTGCAACATATCAAATGTGTCCATTGTCAATTTCATCTGCTTATGGCAGTGAGGTCTGATACATTGTCAGCTAAAAAACATATTATTAACTCACGTACTACTATGAATTGTTTCCAAGTTATCTATTAGAGAATCATAGAAGAAAGGAACAATAAGTATTTTCTGGGAATTATTTAGCTACCACTATAGTATCCCAGCTTTGCAGCTTTGGCTTACATTAACTAAATCCTGCAAGCATTTTTTATAATGGTGAGAAGAGAAGTATAAATTAGCTACCTTCAAGTTTGATAATCAACCGTTATCGATAACCGATCCTTGTATTTTCTCATTAGTGTGATTATACATTATCATTTATTATTATATCAGTATATATTTTTTGATAATTGTATTACAAGTTACAATTATCTTTCTTCATTCATAGTGGAATTCTAATAGCTACGCCACTAATAAAACAAAACCGATTAGTGTGAAAGTATGATTAGTTTGTGAGATGAAGGAATCTGTTCAAAGCCATCAGCTATTTAGTTGCTAGCCTCAAGGCTAACTTGTGGGGCTGCTTAGCGGTTAGCTAGCTACAGTTACCTACAGTATTTAGTCAGACTGAAAAAGTTATATTATTGAAAGGTCAAGTACAACTCGGAAGCGTGACATCAGACAAAAACTACTTAATCACGTGATACAGGTGAGTGGGGTGAGAACTCCTGCGCGCGAAACGCCTCACCCAGTGTCACAGCATTGATAAAAGAATTTACCGGGATTGGAAACGGGTCACGTGCGCCCGTATAACTGTACAAAATGCTAACTGTTACATACAGCGCCTGTTTTGTATTGACTCTGAGCGTTTCCAATCCGGGTAAATTCTTTTAGAGGGTTTGGCTCGCGAGACTAACAGGAAGTTTGCGTTCCTTCCATTTCTCCCACAAAAAAGCTCCTTTCTTTTGGTATTTGCGTATATCTGGTTGTGGCCTAACCTTAGCTCTGGATGATGGCTGCAGGTAATCTCAAACTTTATTTAATGTGGTTGGTCTAGTCGTGCAGGCCAATGTAGCTAAATTGTACTCTCATTAGCTAGTCTCTTTAATCTCATAAGTCTCTTTATGTATCTTCTAGTCTCTTCAGTCTTTTCTAGTCTCTTTAGTCTCTTCTAGTTAGTCTCTTAATTCTATTCTAGTCTCTTTGGTCTCTTCTAGTTTATTTTTGTTTTCTTCAGTCTCTTATAGACTCTTTAGTCTCTTCAGTCGCTTCAGTCTTTTCTAGTCTCTGTAATCTCTCCTAGTCCCTTTCAGTGGCGTAGGAAGGGGTAATTTGGGGGTACCATCTCACGGGGTGATTTCTCACATGACTAATTTTTAACCATAAAAATCATGCCTTTGGACCCCCTCCTCCCCCCACCCCCATACTGAAACAGCTTCCTACACCACTGTCTTTAGTCTCTTTAGTCTATTCTAGTCTCTTAAATCCTAGTCTCTTTATAGCTAGTCTCTTTAATCAGTGTGTTTTCTAGTCTCTTAGTCTCTTCTAGTCTCTTTCATCTCATCTAGTCTCTTGTCTCCTCTAGTCTCTTTATTCTCTCCTAGTCTCTAGTCTCTTCAATCTCTTTAGTCTCTTCCTGTCTCTTCAGTCTCTTCTAGTCGCTTTAGTCTCTTCTCTTAGCCTCGCAGTCTCTTCTAGTCTCTTTTGTCTGTTCTTGGGGGGGGGGGGGGTGCGATCAGCGACTGGAGCATAGTGATACACAAGACTTTGTTTCCAATAATCTTCCAAAGCAGGAAGTGAGTTGATTCCCATGAGGATAGTTTTATTTGAGCATCATAGGCTTTATGGTGTGAGTCAAATTACAATGATCAACACGGTACTTTAAGGACTAGTTAACTTTGTATATTCACTTATATTGATTATATTGAAACTGATTTGATGAGGAGACTGCAATTGAGTTATCTATTAGAAAAACTGTAACACATGCAACACACAAAGGGCAATAACCAGTTCAGTAGATGTAGTAGAATATGCTTGGTCTACAAAAACAAACAATTGCCTATTCCAGTATCAGTGTCTTCCTATGAAATTGCCTATTAAAATTAATAAATTTTACACATTTGGAACCAGGCATAGATAATGCAAGTTTTTTTGTTTTTTTTTTGTTTTTTTTTGTTTGTTTATTTTTTTTTGTTGTTTTTTTTTTTTGTTTTGTTGTTGTTGTTTGTTTTTTTTGTTTTTTTTTGCTTACCACAACTTATACTACAAGGATGCTGAGCCTTCTTGATTTAGCTGCATGCAGGCTAGCCGGTGCTACTATCTTATTTTATGTCTGTCCCCATGAAGTAACTTGCCTTCTCAATAGACCTGTACCATTAGTGCATTTCAGTTATCCTAACTGACTTCATTTCTGGCCTTGAAAATTTTTAGACTGGGTATCATCCCACAATCTCAAATTGTAGGTTTTCTCAAGACCTTAGTGATGACGCTTTACCGAATTCCCACTACATTTTACCATACCTTGTTCTTTATTTCTCATTTCAATATTCTTAGTATGGTTTGACAGAACCCCTCAAACACTTATTTTCCCCTCATATATAGCTCTCTCTACCCTTCAGTCTGTAATTCTTACAACATTTTTAAGTAACAAAGTGTTAACTCTCTTTAAAATTCTAAAATCATAGCTAGCATTCCTCTTACAGTGGGGTCAGGAGTAAGGACCTTACAGCCCCTCTCCATATTGTTTGCTGCCCAAACCTAATTATATATTTGAAAGGCCATAAGTGATAAATAACAAACTATCCGTTTATGTGTACAGTTGCATACACATGAAACTGTGTAGCTATAGAGTTATCATAAGATAGTGTAACAGAATTCAAGTGACTATAACAACTTTAAGAACTAGAATGTACAATAAGACTATAAAGGACTAGAAAATTCAATACACCAAGACATAACGAGAGAGTACAAGACACTAGAATAAGAGATTGTAAGAGACTATATATGTGACAAATGAGACTATAAGAGACTATATATGTGACAAAAGAGACTAGAAGAGACTATATATGTGACAAATGAGACTATAAGAGACTATATATGTGACAAATGAGACTAGAAGAGACTATATATGTGACAAATGAGACTAGAAGAGACTATATATGTGACAAATGAGACTAGAAGAGACTATATATGTGACAAATGAGACTAGAAGAGACTATATACAGTAGACCCTCAATTATCCGAACACCTCAGGACCGAGGGTTGTTCGGATATTTGAAATGTTCGGATATTCGAAATAAGTCATTTTGAATGGGGTCTTAATCTCTTATATATTTAATGCACAGCAAAATTCCAATGAATATCATTATAATTCCAAAAAATGGTGTTCGGATTAGCGAGAGTTCGGATAAACGGGGTTCGGATAACTGAGGGTCTACTGAAGTGAACCTTCACCAAATATTAGATATATACCAACAACAAAATCACAGAATACCATTATAAATCATGACCACAGAATACCATTAAGTAGTAAATATTATTAATTTATTTCATAAAATTCTGGGGGAGGGGGGGAACCTGTAAGCTATAGGGAATTATATGAAACCCTGTAACTATAGGGAATTATATTCTACAAAATAACTCTTAAAGTGATGTAAAAAAGAGTACATTTTACATGAAGAAACAACGGTGGGCCAGACCCTCCCTATTGGCTATTATGTCTCGCACTCAGTTCAGGACTAGCAGAAGGTTATTAAAATTATACTACTTCATGCCACCTTCATTGCCTGGCTGGCACATTAGAAAGATATAGACTCCTGCTGCTGTACACTTCCTGCGCTCTATAGCCAAGTATTACAATCGGGGTCTGGCCTGGCTCGCTCAGATGTTGTTGTATAAGTACAAGTGAAAAAGAATTTAAAAACAATTTTTATTACTTGGTTATTTTATATTGTACTATCCTTTTTTCTTTTTTTGTTGTTGTAGGAATGAAATTAAATTCACGTAGCATTTTAATCTTGCTGCATAAGGATGGAGTGGCATCTAAATGGTCCGAACTAGGGATCATGCTTGGTGTGCCACTGTATATAGTTGAGGCAATCGAGAAAGATTGCCTGCGTGATAGTAACACGGCGCTAACGAAACTCATTCAGTTCTGGCTAAATAATGGGAAAGCCAGCTGGGAGGATCTAGCTCGTGCATTGGGAGACATTGGCAATAGAAAATTGGCACAGTCCATACGTGAGGCGCTAAGGAAAGGTTAGTATTGATAAAGAATGAGTATTTATTATATTATGTCCAAGTTGAGTTGGCTATAAGAAAAACTTGAATAGCTTTTTAACAGAATCAGCTATGCATCAGGGATTTGCACAATTGGAAAGCTCGCGCCAAAGCAGTTAAAATATTATTCTCAGTAAAGTTCAAAACCGGAAGGACAGTACTATTCCAAAACTCAATACTAAAGTTTATGGGAATAGAAAACCCACAACTTTCCCGCTCTACACACGCCCTAATTTAGTCACACGGTGCAGTTCAATCGATCATGTGTAAAGTTTTCAATGAGCTTGTGAACAACAAACTTGTCCTTTCTCAGGTGGGTACTTTTCTAGCCTCATATTCAATTACTGGTATAAGCTGTGAACACAGAAATTTCTTTAGGTGTTGTATCTAAGGTACAGGTAAGTCTAATATGCCGGTAGGTATAGTTTTTTTATCTATCAATAAACAAATGCCGAGCTGTAAATGGAAATAATGCTAGCATTTAGCTAAAAATGTTTTTATGCAGATTGCATACCCTTCCACTAACTTCTTTTTCTAATTATGGCAATTCTGAATGATTCCATCTTCAACTTGGTTAGCTACTACAGCAGTTTTTCATTATCATTCTTGTTTGTGTACAATTGTTCTGGTAATACTAATCGTTATGACTATTTAATTGTGATCCCATCACATTTTAGTGAATATAATTATTAAAAAATGAAATTATTGACAATAAAATTAAGCTTACAAGTGTACAAATTTCAACTACTGGATGATAGTGTCATTCTTGTGAATTCAGAGGAATTCTTACAGGTAGACACAGTGGATGTTTCAATACTCTCAAAAAAATTACAATATTCATTTGGGCTGCCTTTAAAGTCTCCTGTGGCAGATAATTTCACTCTGTCAGGTTCTGCTCTCTAGGTGCGCGTGCACCTGCAGAGAGAACAGCACCAGGAAATAGCTATTTAGAACTGCACAACGGACTTACTAAACTCTAGATTAAGTTACAGCATTAATGCGATCCCGAGTTCACCACTCTTCGTGAATTGATTTACTCGCGTGTCACTTGCCATTAGAATGACTGATTTGCTTCCGGGTTTTTTAAAAACTTACTAAGTGCATACCTCATTTACCATGCTTGCGGGCGTGCCAACTCAACTTGAACATACTATAGTTTTGGCATAACTATCCCATTGTGTGGGGATGCTGGGAGAGAGAAGGGATCAGATGACTGCTCTACTTTCGATTTGTACTCATCCTTGCATAACATCTACATAATTTCTGAAGTGTATGAATCATAAAAACTGAAGCCATCAAGATCTTTATTTTCTCTAAAACTAACAAGCACCCAAATGAATGTTTAATCATTCAAAACATTAGTACAATTTCTATGCCATTGATTCCAGAATATTTTAGTGACAGTGGTACCAATGATATTTTTATACAACAATTTACAATAAGGCAACAATTAAACTAGTCGACTTGAATTGCTACTAGCTGTGATAGTCAATAATATGCATGATATAGATGGTGAAGGTGCTCAACCAGTCCCACCAGCTGCTCAGTCATTTCCACCAGTTCATCCAGTTTCACCAGTTGTTGGAGATGCTGAGCCAGTTCCACCAGTTCGTCCAGTTTCACCAGTTGTTGGAGATGCTGAGCCAGTTCCACCAGTTCATCCAGTTTCACCAGTTGGTGAAGGTGCTCAGCCAGTTCAACCAGTTGATGGTACAAAACGTAAGTTTTTAACTGTCAATGACATATATTAAGACATGATTGCATGACCCTACTTATTCTAGAAAATGTAAATCATAACCAAAAATATCCACATATACATTTACAATTAAATTTAAAATAGCTGGTACCTAGTTCATAATTTTTCTGTTCATACAGTGAGGTATTGACAGACATACAAACTATTGATGAAAAAAAAAGAAGAATTAATTGATAGATAAACTGACAGATTAACTAATAAGTGGGTACATAGACAGAGCTGATACAAACACAAATACTGTACAGGACGATCTAGAAGTTGTAGAAAGTAAAGTTGAGTTACCCGTGTGGCAATGACTTACAAGCGAGTATAGCTCTGAGAATACCAACAGGCGGCACTAGTACAGAACTAGAGAATGTACAATTATGAAATATTGGTAGCTAACTAAAATGATGCAGTGTCTATAATGATGTGGTATTTTCAGGTTAAAACAAAAAAAAGAAACATTGACACAAACGTCAGCAATAATGATTGAGCATGTAGGATAGTGCATGTAGCTAGGTTAATGAGTTTTTATGTAGTGAAGTGCTCATCTTGTGGAGGGCTGGGCTTGAATACATGCAGATAAAAAATACCAAGTAATCTAGGCTTTAAACAACTTGCTAGAGATTCTTGCCTAAATTTCCCAGCATTTGCTGCAAATTTTTTGCACTCAATTACTTTTCTTAAGGGATCAAATAGCATAGTTACCGTGCTATTACTCATACAAATACTCAAGAAAAATCACATAAAATTGCCTATTAAGTGAAAATAATCACTTATTCAAGAAGTTATCGGTAACAACTATTTCTGTTTTGTATTTTATTTTTGCATCTGGTCATTCAAATAGAACTGGAATTATGAAGCTCTTTAGCTTACAAAGAGTGCATTCATGGACTGGAATTATGAAGCTCTTTAGCTTTACAAAGAGTGCATTCATGGACTGATTTCAATAATAGCACTGGTTACCTGTGCTATCACTCGCTAATAGTAGACCAGCTTTTTAATAATCATTTGCACTGTACCTACACTGTATTGTTCACTCACTATCTCCGTATTTCAGGATTAGCTTCCTCTGAAACTTTGTTTTCAATCTATGGCTAATCAGTTGAAAAAGATTTCGTCTAATACGGTTAAAACTTCTGCACTAAAGAATGGCATTGTCTCCAAATAGAAACTACTCGAACTGTATGTTTCCAAGGCTAAAGCTGCGTGCATGTGAACTTACCCATACTATTTCACTTAGCTACTGAGGTATTTCACTTAGTTACGTGCTGTTTCACTTTTCTTGTGCGATTTCAATTGAACAGTGATTTTTCTTGTACATTTTAAATAGGCAATTTATGCTATACTATTAAGTTTAGGCTATAGAGTTCCTCCCACTCAACTACTACTTCCATGAATCTCATTATGGCCTAACCACGAATGTACATTACATAATTAGTGGTCTCACACCTTTGGATCTAAGACCCATTCAATAAGCAGTGTACTATTCCAAGCAGTCTCAAGTTCTTTGAGATTAGTTGCAAGTGAAAACAAAAATGAAACAACAAATAACAACAAAACAAGTATAATAGAAGATGCTGTGACATAGTGACTGAATGATTTATAATTCAGTGAAATGTTAACCGATTATCACCGAATTACGCATTTCCGCGTCAAGCACAAGGGTGCTTCACAGCGCGGGTTACGCATTTTTGCGTAACCGCCATAGTACCCGCTTCAATTAGCTACCAGCAGCAATTGCAAATGTTTCAAGAGCTCCCACAACACCGTAGCGATTCTCCTGTGAGGTAAGTGAAGGGAGGCAAGGTTTTAATGACCCTTACCATAGAATTTTTTTTATTATTTGTAGATTGAAATTGTAGCACTGTTTGTGTATAAAGAAAATCAAAGTTACAAAAAAAAAATATGTATAGCTATAACAAATAGACAAAAATATTTATCAATTATTAATATGATATAAAGTTGTCAATAAAATTTAAAGACTGCCAAGAAGTCTTCATAGAGGGCAGTGATGAAGAATTTTATGATCTCAAAGAGATAGAATAAGGCAGAAGACTTCTCAGGTGAAGAGGTCCGTGGCCAAGAAGTCTTCATAGAGGGCAGCAATGAAGAATTTGATGACCTGGAGGAAATAAAGGTTGAAAAAGGCAAGCTATTTTAGCTTCGTTTGTTCATACACAGAGGGTTATATAGATTTTGAACAACACTAACCACAAAAAGGTCAAGTTATTATTGCATGAGGATACAGACTTTATTCCTCCCAGTTCTCTCCTACTTGAAGGTGCCCATAAAATGGATTTCTTAGGAGAAAGTTTCTCAGGTATGAAGAGAAGGATGTGCAATCTATGTCAAGAACAGTAACAACAGACACATCATGGTACGGTACAGTGGTGATTATGGGGTGTGGCTTTGTCACCATGGGAGTTCAATCGGACTGCTTCATAGTATTACCAGAAAAAAACCTAGAATTGCAAACACAGTAGTCTTTGTTATGTTATATATTATATTATCCTAGTATATGGCTCACACAAAAAAAAATAAACAGCCAAAATCCATAGTTGCTGAATTATTTCAAAGCAAGCGGCTGGTGAACATTTAAAACAACAATATATAGCTATGAAACATGAGGTCTTAGCCTAAACTTTTACAATACTGATGCTAACATTGGTATACTTACCTTGGAGCTTGTAGTTTCCAATGAGTGTGCACTTCATACACTTCAAACGCCTAGAAACTAAACAAAACTTAGCCCGCGGGTAGAGGAGGGCTTTAGCTTCAATCAGTTAATACATCGCCGTCGGTTACTTCGAGGCGTATCGCCTCTAGACAAGAAAAAGCTCAGGCGGTTCAAGCCTCAAGGTGACGGTCACGATTTCTTGTAAACAATTTCGGAGTACGCGCACGTAATCGCGAATTTAATTTCCGGCGTTAATCGGTTAAAGGATTATTTTACTGTTATGTTGTGTTGGGATGACTCCCTTATTCCTCCCTTATGATGCCGAGGAGAGGCCAACTCAGGTAAGAGTGCCGTAAAGTAAAACTTCTTCAGAATAGGAAGGTTGATATTTTGCCATGTGGTGTCTACAATTCTTTCAATATGAAGTTCATTGTTTGTTCTTAGCACGAAATCACACCAGTGTCTTCCAGTGCAATACAATTGTGTTTGTATTTGATAGAAATAGTCATGACGTCTTTTCAGTTTAAAAAAACTCGTATTTTTATCATGCTCTAAACAGAAATTAGATTTCTTGCATGCTTCTGCCAAAGTGAGACTTCGAACTGAATGAGGATTTTTTATTTCTACTAATCCTTGAGGGTGGGGTGTACAAGGGTCATTCACAAGGCCGTCTGGTGATGCTGCCAGCCAAGGATCATTCAAAGACACACACAATCCACATCCATCCACTGTCAACCCTGAATGTCCATGCTGCTGTTGGAAAGCCTCATACTCCTGCTTCGCCGTTTCCTCCATCGCTGTACCATAGCGTGTTGCTGAATTTCCCCTGAATTTTGTATACAGCAAGCTTTCTACTTTCTTGGCTCTCTTTGTTGTGTGGCGCATCTTCGCAATCCCTCCTACCACTGACGATGTTATTCTATTTCTGCGTTCAATCAGCCACTCAGGGGATTCAGCCTGGTCATGTGTGTCTTTCTCGATCTCTGAGACTTTTCTTGGGGAAACAACCACCTTCGTCTGATAAAAACTTTGCTTCAGCTCATCCAAATGTTCTGGAGAGATGTCTTCAATCACCTCATTTGGTGAAATCCCACCATCATGCCTACAGTATGCCTGACGGGCTTGTGTAGAATTGTCTTTCTTTGAAAATTTTTTCATTCGACGCTGTTGCTTGACTTCATCTTTTGATTTTCTCTTTCTTTCTTTTCTAATCTTATGAGCAGATCGTTTCATTACAGTTGAATAAGCTTTACTTGGTGAAGAGTCCGTCATTTTTTTCCAAAGTGAGGGTCCCCACTCCTTCCCCAAGTTGTGTTGTAACCCAGCCCCCATACAACGGTGCTCCCATGACCCACTTTGAGACCTGTTTACAACCTTCCCACCATCAAATTTAGAACGAACATGCATCCAAGACTCCGCAAGATTTGTCGTGACATTTTCTATGAGTTGTCCTGCTTTTTCCACAAGTCGGCTCACTATGACCTGGATGGCATGGTATAACTTGGGATCAATATTGGCTACTACTTGACCACCTCGCCTAATTTCCTGTTCGATAGCAGGATCATCATCTTCCGTGGTTTCTCGCCACAACCTTTCCTAATCCTCCATAACACCTAAAAACAATAATCCAAGTTGCCAAATAAAAGATTGTTACACTCACACACAAAAATGAGGAGGAAAAATATTAGGTGGTTGGATAAGTGCGGGGGGGGGGGAAGTAATTTACTAGATTAAGATTTAAAAAAAAAAGGCATGTTTTGGAAATAAAACATTTATTTTTCTTAATAAAATTATCAAATTCCATACTATTACATAGGTGAACAAATGTCTGCAATTTGGACAAATAAATGTTGGTTCAATTCATGTTTGATAGAGTTTGGGTAAATTATGCGAGTATTAACTAAGATACAAATAAATTATCCTACTTCTAGGTTAAACTTACAAGTAACTTGATCGTGTGTAGATTCACCACCATCATTAGTAGTTGCCTCAAGTGTCTGGACTTCTAATGTAATATTGTCACTCTGTAGCCGATCCCTAGCCGTTGAACAGAAGTCAGGGCTACACTAGTCGTGGTGACCAAAGTAATGACTGGGGCCATTCTTCAGATCTGCTTTTAGCAACCTTATTCCTACTCGACGGTCACTTTCTTGACTACGCATTTTAATTGCACATCTGGCAGCACTCACTAGTCGTCGCCTCATCTTCTCCGTCAAACCACCATTTCCTTTATAAGATGGATTGTCTTGGACTAGTTTTTCAAGTGAGCCTCGATAGCACTTGCAGCAGTGGTTTGCGCACTCAAGTTTGTGTATTGCATGACCCCAACCTGGTACTTGCTGAATAAGAGTAGGGTAGACAGAACTGTCGCCATCGCCAACAAACTGGGTGTAGCGTATTCCATGCACTCTTTCTGCTTCCACAAACCCCTCCACAATAATATCAGCTTCCATTTCTGAAGCAGAAGCATTCCAATTTTTGAAGCAGTCATGTTTGTCTGCAGGATTGTTTCGAGAACAAGCTGTACAAAATCTATTCCTAACACCAATGTGGAGTAGTTTCCCTGTTGCCCTTCCTACTGTTATTCCTACTCCAGAGTTGGCATTGTAGGAATGTTTGTGGGATCTCTTACTCCATCCTCCATCAACAACTACGCAAATAGCAGGCACACCATCGTGAAAAGAACCTTTCTCCTCAGCCAAACGCTTCTCTTCTTTCCCAGCTTCACGCATACTTTCAGCTAATCTCTCCTTCCACCAAATACCAATGTCACGTTCTGTGCTGATAAAACTAGCTTGGGTCATGACCGGAATTCCCAAGACACTCATGCACTGTTAAAAATGAAGTGTTCCAGTAACACTGCAAGAAGCGTTCCCAGGAGAGGGAGGAATTTATGCCCCAGCCATGTTTCCTCAACACTGCACAAAGGGTTATAATATAACACTCTCAGAAGTGTTTGGAAAACATCTTTAGCAGAGTTGTATTTAACACCTTCTGCAAGCTTATTACAACACCAAGTAACATGTTTCAATGGCGCTAATAGCAAATATTGACCACACCTTATTCACATAGCCTCAAAATTATATATAAATAAATGATTGACAATGAAAATATAAAAAATAGTTTGAATAAAATAAACAGTTTTAAAGCTGTCCTTTCAACAGGAATGAAGAAATATCATGATATGCACTCCATTTATGATCCATCATGTTCAAGATAAATATACCTGCATTGACACATAAAAATATAACATAAATCAATAAGCGATATACAAACACATTCACAAAAGCAGCTAAACACTCACAAAAATGCAACTAAACACTCAATTCTAAACACGTTCACAAATGCAACTAAACACGCTATCCAAAATACACACACATGGCACAACTAAACACGCTATTCTAAACACACAAAAATATATAGAAATAGAAAATGAAGCAAAACAAATCTATTTGTCTACAAATTCATTTTTTACCATTATCACTCTATAGCATGATAATGTTTCTGAATAGTCTGGACAGCATGAATACACAAACTGGAAATGTTAAAACTTAACACAAACTAAACTTGTGGCATATTTAATTTGGGGGAAATATTTGGGGAAAGAGGAAAAAAAGAGCAAACAGAGAGTAAAGAAATGGTTTATACACAACTACTGAACTAACAACTGTAATAATTTAGTGTTAACCTGTATATTCTTACTTTGTTAATCTCCAAAAGCATCTCTAGATTTTCACTACAACACTTTTTTTGTAGCCTAAAATTACATATGAAAAAAAAAAAAATTAAAAAGAGTGCAGTAAATAATTTTTGAGAACTCTCAGATATAGTACGAAAAAGTGCCTAATACCTGCTAAATTTATTAATCATAAAAAGAAGAAATTACCTCTTTGGTGGTCAAACTCAACTTAAACGGCTAACTCTATTCATATGTGTCACTTACATTAGCCAAAACACTCTATTGTTTCCGATAATAAACATTATATCTTAACTTACCGGTTCTCCAAAAGATCCAAGACGCGACTAGCACTTGAAAACACCATAAAACTCTTCTGCAGAGGAGCCCGCGAATATTCTAATAAACGCTCTTGGGTAAAAAGCGGGTGCTTGTGGGGAAAAAGAGGGTGCTTGTGCGCAACGCAATAAAAACCATACCGCGCACTCGGTAAGCACTCACTTAATTGTAAGCACTTTGTACGGTCTTCTGCAGGGATTTAAATAATGCATTAAATTAGACATTGCGGTGGAGCAATGGCTAGATTTCTTCTATTTCGTGCGCTAGCTTAGCTATATAAGTAGCTAACAAAGTTTCTGTCAATTGTAGCATTTAGATAGCTAGCTATTGCAGCTAAGTTCCCTTACTGCTTGTTTGTAAACTTCTATGAACCTGTATCAGTATATTATTAGCTAAAATTATATAAAAATACAGTATGAAATATTTAGCTCATTGTAAAATTTAACTTGATTTTAATAAAGTACAACCAGTTAATGATAATGGCTTGAATGTTATCAGGTAAATAAATGCTAAAGAAACAACAAATGGGTCATTAACATCAATTTGCACAATTACACTTATGTCAGTGTTACTGGAATGTTGCAGTGTTTACACTTAGAATTAACACTGGCCTCAGTGTTACTATAACACTGCAAGTTTTACACTCTTGATTTACACTTCAAAAGTGTTATTATAACGCTTCATTTTTAACAGTGTGGTTTCCTCTAAATGGCTATGCCCACCACCTGTAGACATCTGTCCCCAAACAGCCGCCAAGTTGCATTCCCACCTACAGTACTACTTCCTTGGGCCTTTCACTTTGGGCGATGTCTCAAAGATGATTGTATGCCCACAAGATGAACACTCTGCTTTCAAAATGGAAGCCAGGCCATGCCTGGTTTCTCCTTTCAGCGAGAAGTGGCCTCCACAGTGGGCAGAGTGAATAGTCAATTCACTAAATACTGCTCAAGTTTGTTGATATTCACTATCCTGCATCCTTCAATAGATGGCCTCGATTCTTCCTGTGATGGAGAGTCTAGAACAGTTCTCACTGACTGTGCTCAAACTGATGCTTCTGGGGAAACTTCCTTTTTCTTCCAAAGACTCTTCTACAACCATTTCCATTGAATCTCTTGTTCCTTTTATTCCCCATCTGGCAATGCAGTACTCAGAATAGCTCTTCAAAGGTAAGTATTTTTGATAAGGTCGTGCCTCAGAGTGCTTTGTTTGCAGAAACGCTATTGGTTTGGGCTAGATAGTCCACAAGTGGTAAATTTTCTACGTTGAAGTTCAATAATTGCAGTTCAACTTCTGGGACTCACAGATATAGCTTGCAATGCTTTATTTATGCTCTATTAGATGCAGTTTTGACCATAGTTATACATAAACATGTTAAATGCATTCAAAAACTGGTGTTTTTACAAAAAAAATTAAATAAACATAGCTCATGAATAATTAATGAGGTAACTCTATATCCTAACCTTAATATAATAATCGTTAGGTGCGTAAATTGCCCATTCAAAAAATGTATGGGGAAAATATCACTGTTCAATTGAAATCGCACTGAGAAAGTGAAAGAGCTCATAACTAAGTGAAATAGCACGGAAACTACATAGATGAAATACCACGGTAGTTAAGTGAAATAATACGGGTAAGTGCGTATGTGTGCAGCTCTAGCCTTGGAAACTAACAGTTCGAGTAGTTTCAATTTGGAGTCTATATCATTATTTAGTGCAGAAGCTCTACCTGTATTAGACGGATTTTTTTTTTCAAAGATTAGGAGAGGCTGAAAACGAAGTTCCAGAGGAAGCTAATCCTGGAACACAGAAATTGTGAGTGAATAATACATAGCTACAGTGCAAATGAATGCTGGCCTACTATTAGCGAGTGATAACACAAGTAACCTGTGTTATAGGGATCAATAGCACTCGTAAAGCAATTGAAGGCACTTGGCTTCAATTCATGGTATTTCGATCATGTTACTCATACTGTTAATCCCGAATAGCACAGTAGTACGCTTGTTTGATAGTAATGATGACAATATCCAATGATGGTGTTTTTATTCATAGATAATTCATGAGCTGAGGAGTTAGAAAAACTGTCATCATTCCAAAATGAGAAAAGCATTAAGATCTACCTGCTCGATAATAGACAAGAAAAAAAGAAGAGAGAGGGGAAAAAGTAGTTCCATTTCTGAATTGAAACAGTGACTATCAACTAATAGGCACACACACTTATCATTAAACCGTCCAAATACAGCTGAGTATTACTTTGGAGTGCTTCATTAACCTTTGTATCCTCTCTTTGTTTTCCCTGTCTATCCCCTGCTCTATAAAAATTTAACACAGGAAGTCTGTAGTCATGAACAATTCATTCGCTAAACTGAGTTGGGAAAGAGTGTTCACCTACAGTAGCTAACCGTAAATCATGTAGATAAGAAAGGCAGAAATTTAACTAATTCCATGAAGAAGTGAAGGACAATACACAGAAAGGACAAAGGGAGCAGGAGAGATCATATAGATAGACAAATGAAGTGAAGGGAATCCATGAGTTGAAGAGAGGAATACAACAAACTGGGATAGCTCATGAAGAAAGAAAGCAGGAATACTATACTAAAGTTTTGTTCTATCTAAACTAAAGATATTTGTAATTTCATAATGAGTCAATTTTTAATATTGTTTATTTTTAATTTTTCACCAACAGAAAAGCCTAAAAATATGAATGATATTTACAAGAGCACTTATGAAGAGATTATGAAAAATGAAGATCAGTTTTTACACATACTATTTGCAAAGTTGATCTTTTTGGGACCGCCGGAACGTGGTAAAACTTTGACTCGGCTTCGCTTAGTGAATGAAATGAAAAACATGACACTAAATCCGGAATTCAAAAATCATAGAAGTACACGAATGGCTGAAACAGGAAGTTATTTAATTACTGACCTTCTACAATCAGCAGCTGTACTGTCTGAGAAAGGCTGGAAGCCTATCGAGGGAGAAAGTGATGAAGTCAATCTTTTGTATCAACTATTTTTAAAGTTGAAGGAGTCAATGCCAGAAACTGAACTTTCAATCTGCCAGAAATTAATTTTCAAAATCAAACAAATGTTTGCAGGAATATGGAAAACAACAGAAGATACATCTGAGTCTAATCTCATTTTGAATCGCATTCTTCATTTGTATGACAAATCTTCAGCAGATGGTAAGTGGGAAGAGATAGCCAGCAAGCTCGACGACTTGTGCTTACTGTACATGAAAGATACCGGGGGCCAACCAGAATTGATGGACATGCTTCCAGCACTTATTATGGGGCCAGCTCTTTATCTTCTGTTTTGTAAATATGGAGATGATCTTAAAAAACCTTATGGTATTCTTTTTCGAGAGGCAGATAATTGCATAAAACCAGATGAAATACCAATGTCTAGTTTTACAGTTGAACAGAATCTCAAAGCTTCTTTGTCCGCCATTTTCTCCATGCCATCTACAAGCACTCCCCAAAATTCTCAGTGGGATGATGGCATAAAAAATACCCCAAAGTCAGTCGCTTACATTATTGGAACTCACAGAGATGAAGTTAAACCTGATGGAATGATTGCTTTTGAAGAGAAGATGCAAAGCATAATCACAAATACAGTCTTTTTCAGTGAAGAGCTAGTTCGTTTTGTCTCAACAGACGGTTTTGAATCCAAGAATCCAGAAGATGACTTGCCAAAAGGCATGAAGAGACTTATATATCCAATAAATAATAAATCTGGTACAACCAAAGAGATTGAAGGCCTCCAAAAGTTTATTCACAAAGCTTTGGATAGATTTCCACGACAAAAGATTCCAGCACGATGGCTTCCATTCAGCCTTTACTTACGCTTTACTAAAGAAAGGTGTGTAAAGTTATCTACCTGCTATAAGGTTGGTAACAGTCTTAATATGAGCGAGATTGACACAAGAACGGCTTTATGGTTCTTTCATCACTTTGCTGGAATTATATTGTATTTCCATGATGAAGCACTGTCAAACGATGAAAATTTTGTCGTTACAGACACTCAGTTAGTGTTTAACATTATTTCTGACCTTATATTAGAAACAGGTGGTATGAAGTTGCGTCAGAATGCAGGCAAAACATTGCGTTCAGTAGGTCAGATTTCTTTTGCAGACATAACCAAAGTGTCTGGTGACGTATTTCTTCCGAAGCAGATTGAATCACTGCTGAGGCACATTCATGTTATTGCTCCACTCGACAAACCACTAATAGAAGAAAAGTTTCCCACAAAGGATCCTCATCAACTCTATTTTATGCCCTGTGCATTGTCAAGCCTCTCAAAAGCTGAACTCAACAAAAAAATTCAACTAGAAAAAACAGAAGGTGCAAGTGTTTACAATGTAAAATTTTGGTTTACAGCTGAATTTGTGCCAATTGGCTTATTTGCATCAATGATAGCCAAGCTTGTTGGTTTAGGCAAGGTAAGAGCTTATAGTCAACTTACTTATTGTGCAGTAATAGACTTTAAGCTATAATTAGCATGTGTGTACAATGAGGTCGTTAACACTCGTTTGTTAGTGGATTTCATTCTGAAGCCATTTTGCTACTTTAAGGTAGTTAAATCAACTATTAGTTCATTACGTTAGTTATCCAGGTATTTTTACTATTATTATTACTTATTTATTTTGTTTTGTATAGTTGCATTTATTGTATTATTGTATTATAGACTTGGTAACAAACATTGACAATCAAATTATATTATAATGATGGCGATAATAATATAATAATAATAATAATAATAATAATAATGATGGTGATGATGATGACATTTTTTTATAATTTAGTCTCAGTGTTATCCTTTCAAATTGAAGAATAATCAAACTATTGCAAAAAATTTCATCCCTTTCACCTATGGAAGTGATGCAGATACAGTTATCTTTGTCGAAAAGCCCAACTTTTTTGAGATTATCGTCACTCGAACCAATTATTGCAAGGTTCCGGCTTCTCAGATATGCTTTGATATCAGAATGATTGTCGAAGATTGTGTTGAGGATATTACAAAGAATAGAGAGACAGTTCTGGATACCAAGGAAATGAAACAATTATGTCAGCGATACAAAATTGGATTTGATTGTCGTGATTGTTCCAATGATGATTATCTGTGCTTGGTGAATAAGGATGACGATAATCCCAGTGTCAAGATTTGTACTAAATGTAATGTACCAGTGAAAATGTCAGATGAAGAACTCAAGTGGTTTAATAAGGTGAGAGTTTTCCTTTTTGGGATGGCAATCATGGCATATTGCATAGAATCATAAATGCATATATCCTTGATCCTTCATCTAGAAATATAGTATCTAATGACCATAATGCTATTATGTTTCACTGTGGTTGCATTTTTGTTTGTTTCATTCAGGATGGTACATTGGTTTTCTCAGCACCAGCAGGTATGAACAAAGGGGTGATAAATATATTTATTTTTGGTCTTCTTTTTGTTCTAATGTACTGTGTAAGTTTTGCATTGTAGGAAGGTCGGGATTTGCAAATAGCACCTCTGATAATTATATCTCATTTGTCTCCACCACAATTTGTGGCTTATACCTTTTGCCTGTGGTGATTTATTCTAGATCATTCTGCAAACAGTTCACTTCGTCACCGTCAATCAACTAATACAGGGCAGCAAGATATTCCAGATAATGGACAAAAACCAAATATTGTGCCTGGACAAAAGACTAGACCGAGTATAGGTAAACTATAATGTAAACTACTTTTATTAAAAGAAGCTGTAAATGTTAAAGCAATCTAAAGATTAAAATTCAATATAGCCTATTGACTCAATTCCACTTTTATACAATATTAGCTGACACTCTAGAGTACATGATATAAAGTAACACTAAGTTGATGCAAAAAGATATAAACTGTTAATGAAGTTTATTGATCCACTTAAAATTTAGATATTCTTACTGACCCATAAACTGATCAAATTGGCTATTAAACAGATTAAATGTATTTGCCTAATAATCTTAATGCACGCCACTAATTGCAATCATTGCAGACTGGTTAGACGTAATTATAAATACTTTTTATGTGTTATTTTGTGCAGGTTGTGTTGAATTCTTATGTAACAAGGTACGATATTACTTTTGCAATGTAATTATTAGAATAAAGGAAGGTGAGAGTAGCTGTGGAGAATGTTTAGCTTATATATAACAAACAATATTTAGAATGTTTTACTTACAATTTCATCTTGCATGTTGCTTGTTTTTTATTTACATATACATGTACATTGTGTATTCAATATCTTTACGGAACATTTTTTGTGAGACAGTAAATATTTATACATAGATATCATCTTTGAGTATCCGGAAGAAACTTGGTATAGGTGTTTCCACCTTCATTTTGATGATATGTTTTGCAATTATTGCTTTACCAAAATCAGGTAAGTTATACTTTCGGGTACAGGTATTATTGGATGAGATTGTTCACTTATTTTGAGGTCACTATTGTTTAATATATATATATAATATATATATATATATATGGCTGGGAAGGACCTCTCTTTTGAGATAGCTGCCGAAAACGTAGCTTAATATTGGCAGTAGTAATATCCAATGCTATAACTCCATACTTGTATAGCTATAAGAGACCAAATGTTTATTGACAAGTGAGTGAATCAGAAGCAGACACTATTAGAGCATGCGTCAATTTGAGTCAATTTAAATACCCCTTCTATTACATGGAAGGCTAAGGTAAGAGCTTGAGAGGCTACAACCCCTCCCCCCCCCCCAAAAAAAAATTTTTTTTTGGAAGGGGAGAAGGGGCTGAGAACCCCAAAATTGTACACGTTTATATAGTTATACATGAACTCTAACCAGCAATAGTGCCATAAAGGGCTCAACATTTGGTCGGCAATTCTCCGTTGTTGTTGTTGTTTTATTAATTATCCTGTAATGAAATGAGAAAAGTGGTATAATTTAATTATTTATTTTTTACAATTTTTTATGATAGGGCGAATGTAACATTTAGCTGTTAAACATCTGTCCAACCGAAATTTTGCATGTCATGACATTACTAATACAATCAAACTATCATTACAACACAAATAGAAACATAATAGGTGTCATTGCTTTGTTTTAAACTTGGACATCATATTATTGCTGCTATGCCAATTGTGTTTTTGAATGCATAAAGTAGTGTTAGAGGCCTCGGCCTGGTGCTTTTTTTTTTTCATCTTTCTGTATCTGAAATAGTAGACCAAATTGATTAGACAGAGCTAGTTAGGTTAAAATTTTAAAACCAAAAAAAAATGTTTTTAATGAATAAATTATTTTCCGTGTTTGTGATTTATCAATGTCTTGTTTTGAACTTAGAGTTTCGTGATGGTGGTACTCCTCCTCCCTTTACTACAATAGGTTGCACTGCCATTAAAAGTCACAAGGATTTACAGAATGTGTTGAAGAAAGTGAGTGGAGTGGATACAGACAGAATGTGTGTGGATCTGAAGATTGCCACTGGTACATGCAACACATTGGAAAAGAAGAACGTGTTCACTTTGTCCAGGGAATTCATGGAGCAAGATCCAGACCATCACTGCTGGGAGTTTATTATCCAGGTGTTGTGTGAAGATTTTGAGAAGTCTGCTCTGGCTAGAAAAGTTCAAAGAAAATACAATGTTTCTGAGGATATTTATAAACATTTTTGTAGCTTTGTAGCTGGCAAAAATTTAAGGTATAGAAATTTTATTGTTCTGGTTGTGGCTCTTGTTGCTATTATTGTACTTATGTGCATGATTTTTGCATAGATATTTCACTTTCCTTTTTTCTTTTTTTGTATCAAACATTGTTGTTTTTTTATAATTACTTTCCAAGCAAATAGCTACAGTATTCCTTTTCACTTGACCATCCATATTGCAATTAACACCATGCAAAAAGTAGAGAATACTGATGTGTATTGGGAAGTGTATAGCACTAGAATAATTGAGTTATACTCGCATGTGTATTTCAGTGGTATACACATATGTAAATGATATGTATTCTAAAGTAATCCTTTTATTATACTAATAACAATATGTATTCGTGTAGTATACTCATACTTACCACATGTGTATATTACTGAAATAACATTGTTATATTCAGGCATGTATACTTGAATTATAGCATAGAAATACATCATGCATGATGTATTACAAAGTTATAGCATTGTTATATTCAGCAGGTGTGTATAGCACACAAATACATCATGTGTATTACGAAGTTATAGCATTGTTATAATTAGGTGTGTATACTTGAATTATAGCACACAAATATATCATGTGTATTACGAAGTTATAGCATTGTTATACTTGAGTTTTGATACTTCTAGTAAACACGTATACACACTCGTGTATTACTCAGTAATCCTCCTGTTTTAACAGTACATTTATTCTAGTGGTATACACCACACAAAAATGAGCATATATCAGTAGTATAACACTATGCCTTAAATATTTGACACACAAAGCATCAAATTTTAGTGGGTCTATCTTTATTCTTCATTCATTCACTCGTTCATCTTATTTATGTATTCATTTAAATATTTATTTATTTGTCTATGCTTCTATTTATGTATTTATTTTATTTTATTTATTTATTCATTTAATTGTATTTATTTATTTAAATATTTATTTATTTTTATTCATTTGATTTCTTTGTTCATGTATTTCAACTTATTTTTATTTATTTATTCAATAAATAAATACTAAGGATTAGGTGGTGATTGTTCCCAGGACAGAGGCACAGTTCCCTCGCTACACAGCCACTGTGGAGATAGACATGACTGCAGTGCTACTTGGCATCCAACTCCTCTCCCTCACTCTCCTCCTCCTCCTCCTTCTCCTCTTTCCCCTAAATTGACATATCGTCCATTGGGATATGTAACACCAGTGATGATGACTTCATCCTACAAATACAAGTCAACAATTAATAATATACGTATGTTAACTTCTTGACCTTCCTGGATGTCTAGTCTCCTGTATTTAGAACAAGGAGACTCATCTTCATCAATCAAGGAGGGTCTCTTTCTAGTTCCCTCCATAGGATCTCATAAACAATAAGACAGATTTCTATGAAAGAATTCTAATAGTCAAGAAATTCAAATACTACTTTAATATATATTTTTTTAATTAGTATTACTGAACACAGCTACGAATTGAAAGGAGCACAATATCAGCTGAAGATCATAATTACACTTTATATTCTGGAACTAAGTTATAATATTGACGTTTACACAAATAATCGTTTCAATTAGGTAGAATAACGTAGTTAACAGTGGCACTTACCGTTTGCAATTGTTATAACCAAAGCCAAAAAAACGTTTCAACAAGAAAACAGCACCAATACACAACCTTCTAACAGTTGAACGCTTAGAGCGTTGCTGAAAGGTAGCCTTTTATACTTTACTACCTGCGGACGCTAAGCTACCAGCACCGTGCGGACGCTAAAATAGTAGCACAGTACGAATGCATTCGCTTAGATTTCAGCAAAACATAAATTCGCGACAACAATTCGCACCGAAGTATAGAGGCTTAGAATAGGTTTGAAGTCTGGGGCAGATAGCTCATTGAGCAGCCTTCTCCTAAATCAAGTGCTTTTAACCCTATATAGCTAACAGTTCTTTTACTGGCTCAACAATCTCTCTTTGGAGGCATGGCTGAAGCAGAAAGATTGTGCACACAACAATATCATTTTCTTATCCTGAGTGTATGCCTTAAGGAGGAGTTATTGTTGTATATTTTTTTTTTTACTCGCCTTACTGGTGAACTATTGCCTATTGTTTGGGATCGAACCCTTAACTGCCTCAACAATTATATCAATACGTTTTATTTCATTATTCACGCATGCTCTTTTTTTTTTTTTTTACGTGTACCATCGATCTAGTTCGGCATAGCCAGACCCACGTAGCGCGCAAAGTGCGCGGAGGGTGTCTGGGGACATGGCCATACCAAATTTGTTCTGGAGGAATGTGGAAATGGCGAGTACCCCACCTCCTGTATACCTGAATTCCTACCGCACATGATTGCTAAACCTAGCTTTGGAAAGGGTGGCTGATACGCACAGGAATTTCTATTTGTGGTTGTCAGGAGGGCTATTCCCAGTAATTTGCTAACGGTAATTGACCGCCGTAATATATGTGCGGCAGAACAAATTTGGTATGGCCATGTCCCCAGACCCAGCGTAGCGGTTCGGTACAGGTCTGGCTACGCCGATCTCTATACCTGAGCTGGTGACGTATGTTTTGGATATGAGACATAGCCACACCCTAATTCCATAGTTGTGGTGTGCAATAATTAGATTCACATTACTATGCCAAGAAAATAAGGCGACTTGCAAAATAGTTCTCGTTCCCATAGAGAACACTGCAAGAAAAGAACCTTTGCTCATAATATTCTCCCCTTCTCCCTTCCTGCCACCTCTTCCTTTCCTCCACCTTACCCTTCCTGAAGTCAGAGTGAAGAAATTTTATTTGAACTGTGGTCTGTAGGACTCTGTCAGTGGTGTAATGTCTGCTTGCGAGTATGGTCTACACTTGTCGCAACCAACCTAGTTTTAATCAGCTTGTTTTTAAAGTATAAGAATGAAAAATGTTACTGAACAACATATCTGCTGTGAAATATACTTGATATAATATCAATCATGATCAAATGTTATACTAAGTCAAGTCTAAGTTGACACAGTTTGTTAGTTTTTTTGTTTTTTTTGGTCGGTTTTTTATCTGTGGATAATATGTGACGTACAGGTTTTAAGTTTTGGTTAATAGATGATTATTTATGCAAATGGAAACATTCTTATTGTCCCTGTGTTCCATCCAACACATATTCTGACGTTATGATACTATCAGTTTCCAGTGATTAACAACTGGCCAGCCTCTCCTCAGTTCCCCTAGTTGTCATTCTAATTTGACTTGTGATTGGGCTGAAGCACTTTTGTTGGAGTGTTGAGTTTCCCTGAAGGACTATTTCAGATGTCCATATTGAGTAGAGGAGGTTTATCCATGGTTAGGTACATTTTGCTGGCCTTTGATGTTGTTTTTGTTTGTTTGTTGTTTTGTTTTTTTGGGGGTGGGGGGAAGGAGGGGGTTATTAATTTTTCTGTTTGTTGTTGTTTGTTTTTTGTTGTTGTTGTTTTTTTTTTGTTTTTTTTTTGGGTTTTTTTGTATTTCGGAGGAATAAAGTAAAGTACATTTGAGAAATATGGTATCCACAATACTTGACTTAGACAAGATATGTAATTAACCCTCAGCATGCGTGTGCGAGAAGAATATTGTAGCCGTCCTGTCTGTCGATCTGTCTGTCTGTCATGCTCTGATTTTGGAGATTACTGACAATTAAATGTTGTTTTAGATATGGAGTTACTTGAACAACTATTTAGACCTTTTATTATGCTAGTTTTTAGTTAATTTCTGGTACTAGCTTTTGTTGGTGATTTCCCCTTTCATCACATTGTAATCATGTGAGCTAATGATTCTTGCAGTATATGATAGTTTTGCTTCACGATATCAAGTTAGCATAATGTTTGAATTGAATGGGACTTTTCCCTAGATGTTTCCCTTGAGTACCTTAAGTGTTTCCTCATCACATGATGCATATTGAACATTCCAGCATGGCTGGGAATTGTCCAGAACTACATTCATGCACGTTGAAGCGTTCCGTGTGGAGCGTTCAAGGAATATTGAAAGCTCGCATGATGCAAAAATAGTCAGTGGTCTAATGACAATAAATATATGTATGTATATGTAGGTTACATAATTGCGTGGATGTCGATACTGGATTTACACAACTGAGGACCAAAGGCCCGAAGATAGTGTAAGTCGCTTACTGACCAAACACAGAGTGGTACAACATCATGACTCTAGGCTATAGGAAAAGCATAAAACTAATTGTGATTGGACAATTCACTTATTCACTTTGTAGCAGGTGAGTATGAAATATAGCATTGTGAGTTAAGCAATAGTTAGAATGTACCATTAATACAAAATACATCCATACAGAGAGAGAGGGAGGTAAACTTGCTCAAGCTTCACACACACACACCCCACTCTGAAAAAATCTCTAGATATAACCCTGGTAAGTGTGCAAGCATCATAATTTTATTAAACTAATAGAGAGCAGCTTTATATAGTAATGTGTGTGGTACACCGAGATAGGCATTGGAGGAACAAGAAATGTTACTTGTTGGCATAAGTACCTTACCAAGGGGGTGGGGAGATGGTTATGTACTAGAAGTGATAATTACTAGTGATATTTACTATAGATTTAAATATTTCTTCGTAGCAACCCTAGTAAAAATATCCAGCAAGATCTTGCATGATTTTTGCAAGAACTCTCTTGCAAAATCTTACCAAGGAAAGTCAAGCAAGAATCATGCAAGATTCTGACAAGTTCATTCAAGATCTGTCAAGGTTTTTACCAGCAAGAACAAGCAAGAAACTTGCATGAATATTCTTGCAAGATTCTTACAAGATCACATACGTTTTTACCAGCAAGAACAAGCAAGAAACTTGCATGAATACTCTTGCAAGATTCTTACAAGATCACATAAGATCTGTCAAGGTTTTTACAAGCAAGAAACTTGCATGAGTATTCTTGCAAGATTCTTACAAGATCACATAAGACCTGTCAAGGTTTTTACAAGCAAGAAACTTGCATGAGTATTCTTGCAAGATTCTTACAAGATCACATAAGATCTGTCAAGGTTTTTACAAGCAAGAAGAATGAGATTTTTTTTATTATGTAGAAATATGCATACATGATAAAGTTGAGAAAAAGAGGCTATAGCTAAGTAGATAAAGTAATAACTGATAAAAAACCAAAAATTTGTATGACAACCATAAATAATTCTCCATAAATAATTCTCCATAAATAATTCTCCATAAATAATTCTCCATAAATCATTCTGATTTGAGCTAATGATGCTCAAATTTGTTTGGCATTGATAAAACATAATCAAAGTGATTGTTTTTAAGTTCTAAATGTACTCCTTTCCCGATAATTTCAGTAATTGGAATGACAATAATAGGACCAGGATCTGTTGGATGTATTTCATATATGAATAAGCTCATTAAATTAATTTCTTTATATTGTTCTAAAACAGCTCGACATGGATGACCGGCTCGCTCCAAATATGTTCTTTGTGAAGGTTTGAAAGCTTTTATTACAGCTACAGGTTGTGGGGAAAGAATAAAGTATTTTATAACACCAAATTTGTAATTATCATGTTTAAAATGGCAAACTCGATCATTTCGTTTGCATCCTTCATTGCGGTAAAAAAGAGAGTGATAAACTATTCCTTGATAGAAAAGTCTCATAAATATAGTGACATTTCCAGCAAGTATGCCCAAGGAACTACTATCTTCTGCTGAATTATAATTTGGGGGGGGGGGGGTGGGGTGGGGGGGGGGGGGTGGGGGGGGGGGGGGGGGGGGGGGGGGGGGGGGGGGGGGGGGGGGGGGGTGGGCTTGATTGTTATTTATTTTTACTTTCATATTAAGGAGGGAAGTCTTGAATGTCTTGAAGAAGCTTATGGCCTTAATTCAACTGTTGCAGTTATCCACAATATGATGTTCACATCGTATTTTCCAGTCGACTTCTAGAAGAAGACAATTCTTGTTGAAGCAGATGTTGGTAAGTGGGTGAGACATTTAATGTATGTGTGTTAGTACTCTTATGTTTTCCCATGTACTGTGTGAGTGTGTGTGTGTGTGTTGTGTACAACACAACAGAACTCTTGTAATTGGGACCAAGTAGGGTTCACTAGTGGGGGGAGGGGAGGAATAGTTTTTCCCAACTTTGTAGTGTGCTATTGAGGCAATTTTATAGCAATTAATAATTGTTTTGCTACTGCCCAAGTTCCACCCCTCCCCCCTCCTCTTCCCATAATTAATCCCTGGGCAACATCATATTAATCTTATTATAAAGTTGTGCCAGCTGTAGCCATTCTTTTGCTTGTACTGCAGATTGGAGGAGTGGAATTATCACCAAGATGGTTGGCTATGTGTGGGAGGGGTGTAATCATTGTTGTGTGGGTGTGGTCATTGACATGGTCAAATTATAGGTGTGGTCTGTGTGGGTGTACTACTGTGGTAGGTGCGGTCATGGGGGGGGAGGGGGAGTGTGGCAATGTTTTAGATTATTGCCTAGTAGAATTGTAGGTGTGGTCATTGCTAAGGTCATTAATGATTGTTGTCATGTGTGGGAGTATTGCCATGGTGGGCATGGTCATATGCAGGTGTTTTGCTATGGTGGGTGTGGCAATGTGTTGGAGTGTTGCCAAATGAAATTTTAGGTAGGCAAAGTCAACATTTTAAAGGCAGGGCTTCATACAGAGGGGGGTGGCCCTGGAATTCCCCCCTCCCCCCCCAAGAAATCTGAATTTTTAATTATAATTATAAATGGTAACTCAGAGCAAAATTCTTTTTCATTATTAAAAAATGTAAACCAAAGCACAATTCTTCTACTTTTTTGTTTGAAAATCTCTAGAACTTCATCAAAGTTTACAGCCAAAAGTTCAGGGCCTCAATGGCAATTCTTATGAGCTGACGAAGGTTTTAGTCAGTGATACTGCTGCGTATACGGGTCTTAATGAGCTTCATATGTAGCTGGAAGATCTTTCAACTGATGCTGTTCCAAGGAAGGACGAGGAGTGTGTTCAAAAGTTTAAATGTTTCTGAAAAAATCCCCGTATACCTCTGAATTTTAACAGTGGATAAAGCAGCTAATATTAGCATTACCTCCTCCCCCCCCCCAGAAAAAAATCCTGTATGAAGCCCTGAAAGGGGTTTGTCATTTTCAGGAAATTGATGAATATTTGGAGTAAATTTCTCCACTAAGATTATAACAACTTTGGAAGGGAGGAGGCAGGAGCCTAATCCCCTTACAATTGGCTAAAAATCTCTGTCTACTGCATTGTAGAACATGTTATCACTTTTGGTGGCTTTAAAATATTCCGTAAAGTGATTCACTACTATTTTATTTTTGAAGTAGTTTCAGCTAGTAATTCCTCTGTGTTATTGAATAGTTATGATAGTCTTTGTAGCCACATGACTGGTCCACCCAATGATGGCGAGTGTTCATTACTCCTGCGAAACACTCTGAAGTCTAACCCTCCAAATCCCCTCCCCCTCTCCCACCAACACACACACACACACACACACACACACACACACTCACTCACACACAACACACGGACACTACACACACACACACATGCACACGCATACACATACCACACGCATACACACATACACACACATGCACATGCACACACATACACACACATGACACATGCATTATACACACATACACATACATACATGCAATACTCAAGTGGACACTACCTAGACTCACACATATGCACACTTCTATGATGCTGCAGACTATAAAAGTTAATCAATTATGTCATTTGTACACTCATCTCATTCGTTTATTTTATTTTTATGTCACCCACGCCTAATTACTTGCTGAGTCATGTTCAGTAAGGGGTCATGTGAGGGTCGTGTTATTAGAGTTGATTTGAATGATAAAATAAATGAACTCTCTAATAAGTCCTCCCAACTAACCTCAATCGTACCGCTTACTACTTGGCGCTCCATTATACGCCTGCTTGGCGGCACCATGAGAGGTGGTCCTTGTACTGCCATCTTGACTTTTATTTTCCCTCCAGTGATGTGTACTGCACCAACTCCTTCCTATTTATGTCCTAGTCTTATTGAAACTACTGTGGTGTGAGTGGGTGGAGTTCTTTGCCACTAGCTGTCTAACTCCCTTTGCTGTGTGACGCAGGCCTTCTATTGGAGCTGCCCAACCCATGGCCCACACGTTCTCTACTACACATGCTCCCTACCCCATGTCCTGTTAACCCTTTACCCTCTCTCTTTGCTACTGCACTTCCAGTGCATTTTTGTTGCAGAGAAAAACCTCACTAATTTGAGTTTCTGATCCAGACTTGTTTACCCACTATCCATATTCAATATTTTTTTAATGTTATTGGACATCTAAACCAGAACATTCCATTGTAGCTGCAGAATATATATATATATATATATATATATATATATATTTTTTTTTTGTCGACTATTCAAAATAAGAACTTTAAACAATATATTGAGGAGGTTTTTGTGGGGTGGAAAGGGGATTAGGTGGGAACTGATTTGGGGGGGGGGGGGGGGGGTGGTGGATACCTCTGTTTGGAGGAGGGAGAACGTGAGGGTGGAGGAGAGGGTGGAGTCCTAGTGTCCCCTCCTCCTCAGTATCAAGCACTGCATTGTTGTACTCACTTCTTTAGGCTCTTTTTGTGTGTACAGTTAGTCTCTCTATTTCTGATGGCTCCTATTTGAGTGTGTGTTTTCATAAAAATGATGATGAAATATTTTATTAACACATTCAATGGCTGTGTACTGCCACATAACAGCTGTTTTACAATGGCTGTAAATAGCAGTGTTGTGTGTGTAGGTAGTAAATATCATTTATATCTTTTTTCTTTTTAGCGACTTGAAAATGGCTCTTTGGAATCGTCGGCTGCAGGAGTGACTATTATTAGAGGTGGAACGAATATCCAGTTATCGGGTTAATCCAAACAGGTAATTGAGTGTTTTTTCTCATGGCCCCCGACCCAGTAATATTTTAACATCTTTGTTGACCCTTGTATAGCTTTTCAGAAAAAGTATAGCTATAAAAACCACTTTGAGCCAAAAGTGAAAGAGTTTGTAGGCTATTGGTAAGATTAAGCAACTCTGGCTATGAAAGGGATAGTCTGGCCAGGATATCGAATGGTAGTTTTTGATATCCTTCGAGCTTTGATGATGATACTGATGATGATGAGGATCAGATTAGTGGTGGATAAGTAATGATAATGGTAGTGTAGTATGATGATGACGTGATAATGAAATATGGTGATAGTGAAGATGATTGTAGTGATGGCCATGTTGTACTAAAATTTGAAGACTGTAATATTAGTAATTGGTTGATTTGTGGCTTTTTTCTATATTTAATAGTACATGCGCATTACTCTCTGTCTGTTATAAGTTGTGCTGAGCTAGCAGCTGGTATTCGATCCTAATTTATATTGGTGCACATTTAAGTTGTGCAATTAATCCCTTTATTTTTGTAGTAAAGTTGGATGACAACTGCTGGAGCTGTTGTAATATGTGTAACATCAGAGACTGATGAGGCAGTGTACAAGTAATCTCATCATTGAAATATCATATTGGAATTGAGAGTAGCAAGGTAAATAATCGAAATATAACATATAACCCATTAGATGTATTCTCTCTCTTTCACAGGCTTTTTAAACAATAAAGAATAAAGAAATATTTGGGTTTGATTCCCGGTGGCGACCAAATATTTTTAATTCTGTATTGTTTAAGAAGCCTGTGAAAGAGAGAGAATACATCAAATGAGTAAATAAAGGCTGAGAAAGAAATTGTGAAACATATAACTCCTACAGTCACTCTGTACCCACTCCTATAGTCTACCTGCACCCACTTCTATAGTCTACCTGTACCCACTCCTGTAGTCTCCCTACCCACTCCTCCTATAGTCTCCCTGTACCCACTCCTGTAGCTTTCCTGTACCCATTGCTATAGTCTCCCTGTACCCATTGCTATAGTCTCCCTGTACCCATTGCTATAGTCTCCCTGTACCCATTGCTATAGTCTCCCTGTACCCACTCCTATAGTCTCCCTGTACCCACTCCTGTAGTCTCCATGTACCCACTCCTCCTATAGTCTCCCTGTACCCACTCCTGTTGTAGTCTCCATGTACCCACTCCTCCTATAGTCTCCCTGTACCCACTCTTGTAGTTCAAAACATGTTCATACGGTAGAGGTTATTTAAAGAGATGTGTTCGTAAATTAGGTCACCTAATGATGGGTAAGGGATGTTTAAGATGTGTTCACAAGTTAGGGTTAGAGATGTGTTAGTGGCTAGGTCACCACCTAAAGAGATGTTAGGTCACGTAAAAATAGGTAAGGGTCATTAAATGTGTTCATAGGTTAGGTCACCTAAAGATAGGTAAGGTGTGTTCACATGGTATGGGTCACTTAAAGAGATGTGTTCATTGGTAAGGATCTCTAAGTGTAGTAGCTATGTTTACTTCTTATACAGAAAACTGTTTAAGTCAGGTTGCTAAAAAAAAAGATTGGTTCACATCATATATGTAGGTAAAGATCACAAAGATATGGCACTTACTGGTGAGGATTACTAAGAGATGTTTTTTCTTAGAATAAGATATGAGAGATGTATTCATATGTATAAAGAATCAATAATTGAGAAGTGCTTGATCACAGAGATGTATTTATCATTAAGGGGGCATGTTCATAAGTAGGAGAGGCATTTTGGGTACAGATCAACTATGTTTCATATAGAGATAGGGCCGTCCTGAGATTCCTCCCCCAGCCACAGAGTTGATAAGTATAGGGTCATTGAGCTATACAAGGAGTTTGTTATAATGGTTACGTATATACATGAGATAGCGGCATTCTTATTGATGGTTCAAGTGAGACTAGATTAAAAAGATGTTTTTAATAATAGGTAAATTGAGTAGATATGTTTATAGGTAATGGTCACAAAATAAATATTGTTCATGGGTAAGGGTTGCTAAGAAAGTTGTGTGCATAGGTAAGAGAGAGGGGTTTAAGGTAAGGGTCAATAGTGAATTTGTTTATAGGTAAGGGTCACTGATAAAACATTATTATCGATAACAATTTCTTCCACAAAATTGCCATTGATGTCTGTAAAGTTCCTTTCTTTGAGTATTAAAACTACATTGACTGATATTATATGTATATATGATTATAGACACGTTGTAGGACACGAGACAGAAGAGAGCGAAATACATTCATCTGCACAAGATGAAGAGCATGTCAAAACAAGGTACTTGCTATTAAACTTGTTGTTGTTTTTGTTTGTTTTTGTGTGTGTGTGTGTGTTTTGTCAATGTAGCTACTGAGGTAGTTGCACTCTTGCTCCATATAATGCACCACAAATAATATTTTTGTTACAGAAATTTGAGAGGGTGAAGGTGTACTGCCGAAGAAAGTGGACCGACGTCACACCTACAATGATGTCGGATAAATACAAAATGTCCTTTGATCTCTTGGAATTCTATTGAAAGTGGACCTACCTAAAGAAGCAAAGAACTAATTTTCAAACTGAACAAATCTATTAATTTTTTGTGTAATTCACAATTTTTGATAATATTTTTGTTATTATTTTTACAGTATTGTAGCTAAATAATACCAGCGTAATATACAGTTGGTATAACAAAGTAATACCAGCAAAATAAGCGGTATAGCAAAGTAATAGCTGTATACACAGTGTTATAGCAAAGTACATAATAACCATGTAATACACAGTAGTTAACAAAGGAATACCAGCATAGTACACAGTTAATACACAGTGGTGTAGCAGAGTAATACCAGTGTATTGTGTGGTACAAAATAACAATGTAATACATCAGTTATACACATGTATACACACTAGTGTATACGTATTTCTGGGGAATACTACTGTTGTACCTAATGGCATATTACGGTACTTATAAGCCATCTTTACACATAGTGTATACCTAGAAGAATACCAGCAGTATTCCAGTTGTATACTAGAAGATTATCATTGTTATACACTAGTGTATATCTCACTTTTTGCATGGTGTAAAGTCACAGTGAAGTCGGTTCAATCTGGAATAATTGATATAACTAGTGGTGCGCTCGAATAGCGCAAATGCATGGCGAGCGAGTAAATATATGAGTATAGGTAAAGATGATTTGTGAAGGAAATCGCTAAATAATAGCAATGATTAGGCATGAAGAGTTAACAATAACAGAATTACCTGAATAAACTTCGAAAGCAGTGGCAAAAAAGCGCAGCTTGACAAAGACTTAACAATTGTTTCAAGAAGAGAGTAGCTATAAACTTTTTGGTTGAAACAAAGTTGCGTAAGGCAGTGCAGCAGGATTCTCCGTGCTCTTTAATTGAAAAATACTGGAACTGTGAACGCTTTACCTAACTTACGTAATTAGAAGCGCGGGCGAAATTTTTTGACGTACGCATACATACCTACATATATATATATATATATCTGAAATCTCAATTGAACACGACTGAGAGTCAGCTTCGCTCGCTTCGCTCGCTCGCTGAATTATGTACTTAGCTAACCGGTTGCTTGTCATTGAATTCTGTTTTGTTTGTCTAGCTTGTTTGCCATTAGCTACTACACTATCAGATTCAATACAGCTTAGCTAGCTACATGTCTTAACAAAATATTATATAGCCACATGTACGGCACTCGTGGCCCAATAAGCAATCATGATATGTGTGTGTGTGTGTGTGTTCTGCTGGGGGGTGGGAAGGGGGTCAGGTGGGATGGTTTTATTCCACAAGTTAACAACCATGACCTACAAGAGAAGGATCAGGTTACAAGTCTGTTCTCCCTCATAAGTTTAGGCGATAAAGTAAGAATTTTCATTACTCATTGGAATTTTTTGTGATTAAATAAAATTGAGTGGCAAGTGACATCCTGGTCTTATGCAATAGTGCTGTTTTAAAATAGTTTAGTTTTAACATAATTTTTTCAACTTTGTTTTTACTTTTCCATTTTAGTATTTTTTCAAGAATTGTTTCCATTTTTAGCTATATTTTTATATATTTTTTTTCCAATTTTTGTTATATTTATAGTCTTTCTTTTCAATTTTAGTTGTATTTATTTGCAATTTAATTTGATATTACTAGGTAGCTATTATTGAGTTAGTAGCTTTTAGCTATTAAATTGTTTTATACCAATTATTTATTTATTTATTTATTTATCTATAGATATACATGTAGCACAGCTACTTTAAGAAACGAAATATAAATAAGGCAAAGCAATAAAAAGTACTGCTATGATGAGAATGAAGTACTGAGTAGGGTAATAGGTTGCAATAAAGTCATTCGGCACTGCTGATAGTCCCCAAGATGGCCACACAGTTCCCTCTTTGTACTGCTATAGTTAGCCTCTGGAGTAGGTGACTGCTGGACTTGGAGTCGCCTAACTCACTGGACAGGAAATCTCCCAGTGACTTCAGGAAGGAAAGGGAGCTTGGGCCTATTACTCCGGAGGTTTCTATTGTCACTGGCTGAAAGAGGTGGTGGGGTGCTAAATATTGATATTTTTCTAGCTTTCGTTCCTCTGCTGTATAAGCTGCTTCATCACCAGCTTTAACAGTTACTTGGCCCCTATATGAAGTGGCAAACATATCTGGGCAGGTGACATCCCAAACCATGGACGACCAGACTTCCATGGCACAAAGGTTATCCCATTGGGTCTCTTCCCATTGGTTCTCAGGAGACCAGTTGGCTCCAGTCTTGAAGGAGTTCCAGCTGCTGTCAGGGATCGGTGGATATCATTGATGGCTACATGTCCCACATGTCAACCTTCACTTGATTTGCAGCTGAGACTATGCAATCCTCGTGAGGTGTGGGGCACAGATAGTGGTGTCAAGAAGTAGTCCGACGGCCACTCTCAGCGAACTGTCATCTAATCTCAAGCCAAGTGATGAAACAGAAAAAGCATGCAGCCAAGCTCCGGAGGTCTTGTCCCTTGCAGCTATAGCAGCCTGGCTCTCTCTGTGTAATCCAAGGCTTCATTCAACAGGGACTCAGTCACCATGATTGCCTTAATATAGTCCCAATTCCTTTCCTTCTCAACACTTGCTCCAACAAGACTATCATTGTCATGACATTGGAACCAGACTTGTATGGCAGTGTCACAGGAGGGGACTGGTAGAGATTGGTGGGTAGGAGGTAGGATGGCATCTACTAGGTCGGCAGTGGCAGTGGAGGAAGACCAGTACGCTGAAGGAGCCAATACTACAGCACTGCACACTCCAAGGCTGCCGAATCTGATGGGCAGTGTTGCTTGACCCCAGGCCTTGACGTCCAGGGTATTTATTTATTTATTTATTTTATTATTTATTTATTTATTTATTTATTTGTTTATTCGTTTATTTTTTTATTTTTTTATTTTTTTGTTTGTTTGTTTGTTTGTTTGTTTGTTTATTCGTTTATTATTTGTTTATTTGTTTATTTGTTTATTTGTTTTTACCTATTTAGCTTTACTTTTGATTTTTAAATAACAAATATTACTGGTACTTAACTTTCTAGCTGCAAATAAAAAATAGCCTAAAAATGTAGGAGGAAAAAATTCAGCTAGAGTTTCTCTTAGGCTGTTGGTCCATTTTGCTAAATAGAGTATAATTATTTCATATTTTTGTTACTCACTGGTGGTTTGGTACGGCGTGTCATTCGTTGCTGGTATTTGGTAAAGGGTATTTGGTAAAGGGTGTTTACCTTAAAACGCGCTATCCACTAGTCGTGCATATTATTGTTTGTTTGGACAAAAGGGGCGGGAACTAGTACATAGAGCTTCAATCGGCTTTCTACAATTCCACTGATAGCTAGAGGGACTCAGCTGCCTATGTAGGTCTCTGTAGTGTCTGTCACAAAGATGTGTCTCATGCTTTTGTGAAGGTGCCAAAGTGCATTGCAAGTTTGAACTGATGTCCTCCTTGCTGGCTAGCTTAGTACATCTACTTGAAATTACACCACAGCCTATCACTTCACAGTATGGCTTACTAGCTTTAGTCTTCCTCCACCTAGGCTTGTAATCCTTATTCTTCCTCCCACTAAATAGGTTGCTATAGCAATTTCTGCAGATACATGCATCATGCATAACTTTGGTTGCTGGCTCTATGGACTTCAAGAATTGAAATAATTCTTGATCTTTCCATTTTAATGGATGAGTATATTTTATTGATGTTTCCTTACACAAAATGCAGGCTGTACAGGGACGTCCTTTGTGAGCATCAGAGAAGACTGACTGTGACTGACTGTCCTTTCGCTGTGCCTGCTCAGGTAAATCTGTTGTATTTATTAAAATATTGTGAAATTAAATACTATTTTTTATTACAGCTACTGGACAAACCTGTAGAAGAACTGGTACTTTCAGGAGGAAAGAGATTTCTTCTAGGGTTGGATTCACTAGAACTCATTCTTCTCACTGACATATACTTATCTCAGACCATGTTTTCATAAGACACTTGTTAGAAACCATGCAATCACCCACATGGACCAACATGTGGCTTTTGACTGACCATTTACCAACTTGCTACCATTTACCCACTTGATAATCCTTACCTTTTCTAATGAATATTCAATGAAGAAATTATGCCATGAAATTAGATGCAACAAGAATGAAAGTCAGTATTCAACAATTTTAATCCTTGATTTCAATAATGCATATATTTTTAACGAGATTTATTGGTCAGGAACGCTAGTTAATAGCAATGTGTGGGATGACTCTCTGGAAGCCATTTCGAAATGCTCATAAAGAAGCCAGCACAAAGGGCGTCTAGGGACTCCTTGGGTATTCTATGAACAGGCAAGCACTAGTTTAATCTTTATTCTTCAATTGTACGTCTTTTGGACGGCAAAAGCCAGGTAGTTTCAACATTTTGAGGCTCAATAAGTAGCCATTATTTATTCCAATTTAGCGCCTTTTGCGCGGGCTCTCGGTAGACTACTTCCGGTTTGCAAATAAATTTGTACGGGTGGCGTAACGACTGTCTATTCTTGCTAGGTAAGTAAGTAGTACCTGTAACTTCTGAAGGGTGTTAGTGAGATAGTTGTAGTGCACACATTTCAGTAGGGCGCTTGCCATTAGTGTTAGGTAGAGCTAACTGAATAAGACTCAATGTAGTTTCCACTTATCTACTAACAATTGTTTGTTTTTCTTCTCACTAGTAACTTGCTAAAGATCACTAGGGAGATATTCATAATGCTAGATTAGGCAGATGTGAACAGATTGAGTTGGAGATGTATTTGTGGCCCAGGTCACACCATGAACTAGTCTAGAGCCAAAAAAACTTATACAAAAGACAACAGGAATCATTTAAAATTGATCTTATATTCAACATAACCCTGTACTGTCGCCATACATGTCATCACACTGTTATCTCCATACACATCTCACTATATATGATTTGAAAAATCTGAGCTAGGATCAGAAGGAAAAAACTCTCTGAGCTAGTCATACTGGTTAGCAAAATACAACAGCAACAACAGGAAACAAATCAGTACTTGTTTTCTCTAATTGACCTAACTTAATTTGTATTTATTAGCTACTGGTGTTGCCAGGGGATATAGCTCACTCTATATGCTTTGTGTGGCTACCTATGCCATATACATGTGAACATTTCTGAATCAAGCAGAATGTGTATTCACTGACCATTGTCATTGCAGTGCTGCCTCCATTAATTTTGCCAGCGACAGAAAGTTTTATTATGACAAATTGCTGTGAGAATTAAATACTCTAGCTAGATGAAATGGAGCATGAACTTAGTTGTAGTATGACATAAGTTAGTCGTAACTATTGGATTTTTCTGATATGCTGACAATTAGATGTGCATGCTTGATGAAAACAAATTAGTGACTGCTTTAGAACTCAAATAGCCACTAATTTATCGCTCCTGTGTATAACTTACTAATTAATTGAATAATCAAAGAAAAATATTCCTATTATGGTTATTTATTCTAGGTTGCTTGGTGTGAAGACTTTTCCAAGAATCATATGTAATTTACCATAATGATGTTGATCTTCAAATCTTCATAATATAGCTATTCATAATTTTATTTATTGGTTATAGCATTTATTACTGATGGAAGATACCATAGAGCTCCGGGTATTGTTAAAGTGCCACTCTCAGTTGGTAGCATCTATAAGAAATAACCTGGAAGATATCTCCTTGTTTTTATATAATGAGAAAATTATTTTAAAAAGTGTTTATAATGATGCTACTGACCTTCACTCAAGATTTGGAGAAGAGGAAAAAGCTAAGAAAATACTGAGAGCACTGGAAAACAAGGTTCAAGAGGATGAAAAGATATTTTTGAAGTTCTTGGAATACTTGTTCTCCAAAACGCAGTACTCTAAACTTAGTGGTGTGCTTGTTAGTGAGTACAAAATGCGAGGTAAATAACAATTTAAGAATTACTTGTATATTATTATATCATGAAGCAAAGTGCTATGTACTTGTGCTATCTGCAAGTTTGGAATTTACTGTAACATATTGCTATAATTATATGTATTATTGAATTTTTAGGTGGTACAGTACAGTCTTCAAATTTGGCACAAGGTAACAATTCAATTTCAATATTATATCTGGACAACATTAATTGTTAATAGTAGGCAATATACAGCAGACGTCTAAAGGAAAAACATTTCCAAAAGTTTGTTCACCACAACAAACAAAGAAAAATATGTAATGGGATATTGTGGTAGTTGTTTGTTTGTTTTTT
>WLWD01001611.1_pt1 | contig 45403 bp, 26 predicted proteins | sample 6712731 | NCBI WGS metagenome assembly WLWD01 (sample SAMN12718690, study PRJNA576275) | sponge metagenome | isolation source: marine sponge | host: Mycale hentscheli | place: New Zealand: South Island, Marlborough, Capsize Point | collected 2014-11-01 | reverse complement strand
TTTCCAGATGCTGGTTGATGCCTTTATGAGCATGCTCAGACATGAGTTTCCCTCTCTTTTCTTATTGCTCTTTTCTTATTTGCTGGTGCATTTGCTTTCCCTCGTTTTTTTCCTATAGTTTGTAATTGTCTATTTTACTTTTGCTATTTGAAGTCTAGTTTGTTCCAGAAATACAGTAAGTTGTGTATTTATATTGCTGTGCTTGTTATTTACAGTTTCTTACAGTGTTTATAAAAATTGTATGCTTGTGTATTTTAATGTTGTATGTTTGTATTTAATGTATGTTTACGTGTTGGCAATTTTTATATACATGTAGCACAGTGACTATCCTAAGCAAATTCCAAACAGTCATAGAATGAGAGTAAGCAGCTTTTTCTTCACTTCTGTTACTGTTTTCGCTTAGCTTACATGAAACACTAATAAAATTTGTCAAACTTTTTTTTTAATTTACTAAACTACTTACTGCTAAAAGGTAGAAAATCTTCCACAGCTATATCAGCAAGCTAAAGCCTTAATCTCCCAATTCAGTACTTAGGGAGGACACACAAACCAGCTTGTACAAATATCTTACTTTATTGGACTAAGCAGACAGACTTAATATCTGACGGACACACCACTCTAACCAGGTCCCCACTTGGTAGGCCCTTTGCCAACTGCAGTTGTTCCTCTAATTGTAAAAATTTCTAAGCCAGAACATCTAGGAAACATCAGTAGCTCAGGACATGTGATATCATAGTCTCTGACAATGTGATAACATACTCTGACGATGTGATAATATACTCTCTGACGATGTGATAACATACTCTCTGACGATGTGATAACATACTCTTTCACGATGTGATAACATACTCTCTCATGATGTGATAACATGCTCTCTCACGATGTTATAACATACTCTCTGACAATGTGATAACATAGTCTCTTATGATGTGATAATATACTCTCTTATGATGTGATAACACTCTCTGACAATGTGATAGCATATTCTCTCACGATGTGATAACATTATCTTATGATGTGATAACATACTCTCTGACGATGTGATAACATATTCTCTGATGATGTGATAACATGTCTCTTATGATGTGATAACATACTCTCACGATGTGATAACATATTCTCTTATGATGTGATGACAGTCGACTCAATTTTTTTGTACTGTATTATCCTCTCTTTTAACTTTGCACTCACCAGCTGTTATGCTAAATTGAATTCAAAACTTTTTCTGGTGCCTACTACAGATTAATTTAACTCAGGAAAAAAAGACACTTTTATTTATTGTATGTTTGAGTGTGTTTTTCTATTTCAGTAATGTTGCTAACTAATCATTTTTAATATCGCATTATGTTATGTTTCTAAGCATTGTGTAAGAAAGTGTATGTTCGTGTGTTTGTATGCTATAGAGTTAGTTATTGTTAGTATGCATGTCCATTTCTCTATATGTGTTTATCTACAGTTTCCAAATATATTTATACGACATATGCATTGCTTATATAGGAATCAATGCGTTTGTGTTTGTTTTAAAATGTATTTGTTTATCAAATCTGAAGTTTGTTTGTGTGTTTGTATGCATAAGTCTCTTGTAAAAGTAATTAATGCTTTTTGTTTGTTTGTTTGCTTGTAATTTAAATATATATTTTCATTTATTTTCATTTAGAGAGATCTCCATCCTCAAGCCTCACTTCACTGGGAGCACTGCCATACCTGGAGTAAGAATGTCCTGCCTGACCAATGTGCAGTACTACAGGATACTGTAATACTGCTGGATTATTTTGGCAGACTTCACATCTCTACTGACCTTCACTCATGGACTACTACTGATGCACCATATAAATTCTCGTCCCTAACTACCTACCAGTCTAAGTTTGTATTGGTTGGTGGATGGGATTCCTCCACTGATGAACCCACTAACTCTCTGTTGACTAGTACTACTGGTCTAGACTGGAAGCCATCGCTACGTGCCATGTCTGCTCGTCGCTACTGGCCATCATCAGTTAGTGGAGGATCACCAGAGGTCCTGGTCGTGGTTGGTGGGAGTGGCTCACATAACAAGTACTTGGACGTAGTGGAAGTTCTACTCAATGACCATTGGATGACTGCAGACTCACTTCCTTCTTCATGCATTATCATGCGATCAACATTCCATGAAGGCAACTTCTACTTCACAGGAGGATGTGCCAAGTGGGAGAATCTATTTATATGCACTTTAGAGTCTCTCATAGCATCTGCTAGTAATGGCAGGACAACTCCACTAACAATATGGAGGACAGTAACCACATCTGCTCTCACCTATGCTATCTCCTCGTCCTTATCGAATCTAATTGGCATAGATCATTATTCTAAGGTTAGAATTTATTCCAACAAGACAGAGAAGTGGATTGAGACTACTAGTGAGGAAGATGGACCAGATCATCAGCATAATGATGGATACATAGCTACTGCAGTCTTGTCTACTGGACAGTTAATGGTTGCTATTCAACATGAAGTGTATAAAGTAACTCTGTCAGGTTAGTGTATGCAAATAGCAGCTTCTCTCTAGAAGAAAGTATGACATGCAATTATTAGCTGAGAATGTCTGAGCTAAATTGCAGCTGGTGCACTGGCAGCTGCTTCTACTGGCTTATTAGCTCCAGGCTATAAAACCAGCTGCCCACACTCCTAGTGCTTGCTGGAGCCAGCTGAGGGTAGAAGCATAGGAGTGTGTGGGTTATTGTACATTTGTAATTATAGGGCTACTGTAAACTCACAGCTTTAGGAGCAACAATCAAGTGCTGCTTCATTAGCTAGAAGTCACTACAAAAGGCACCAAAGCACAGGGGTGTTTGAGCTATTACCACTGTGAATAATAAAAGTTGTGTCAAGAGTCATTAGTTCATATGCAATAGGAGAGTTACATAGTTTAAGAAAGGGGGCTTCTTCTTTGGAAACCACTTCATTTGAGCAAGAAATCCCAATGTCTGTATCAAGTTTTGTGTTCATTGAAGTATTTCTATTTACTAATCAATCCAGACAACCCACAAGCAGTTGTACTCACCAATAGACACCTCATTTGGTATGGACAGGTATGCAGAAATGGACTATGTATTCTAACTTGTATTAACTAACTCTCATTTATTTTGTATTAGAAATATGAAAAGAAAGATCTGTAGGACATCAAATTTTGTCTATTAGTTTTATTTGATCTCATTATTTTTTCCCTGTTCTACATCAATCATGACTACCTAGGTAAACATAGAAATTCATTATGATAAGGCTGAACTACTACTACTACTACTACTACTACTACTACTATTATTATTATTATTATTACACTTCTTTCACAGATAAGTAATAACCTACCTATAACACCATCGTCTCAGTCTAGCAGATGATACAAGTCGCTTTCGCATCTTCAGTGTGAGCTTGCCACTCCCTTTGTAGGAGGGATTGTCCTGGATGAGCTTCTCGAGTGGCCTCTATAGCACTTGCAAGCATGATTGGCACACTCGAGTTTCTTGATGGCATGGCCCCATCCAGGAACATTGTGATGAGAGTTGGGTACATGGAGCTATCACCATCACCAAAGAACTACATATACCGAACTCCATGTACCCGCTCCAGAAACCCCTCCAAAAGGATGTCCGTCTCCATTTCGGAGGAGGAAGCAGTCCAATTTAAAAAACAGAGATGCTTATCTTGAGGGATGCCTTGTGCACATGCACTGCAATATTTGTTGCGCACACCAAGATATATCAGTTTCCCTGTCTCCTTTCCCAAGATTATCCCGAAACCAGAGTTGGCATTATAGGAATGCTTATGAGATCGCTTGCTCCAACCGCCGTCCACAATCACTGTAATCGCAGGAATACCTTCATGGTATTCACCACGTTCGATGGCTAGCCATTTCTCCTCTGCTCCAGTATCAGCCATTGATTTCAGTAGCTCCTGCTTCCAGACTTCCCCAATGGCCTTCTCAGTGTTGACAAAGCTACTCTTGGTCATGACGGGTACTCCCATAACACTCATGGTTTCCTCCAGTTTGTCCACCGCCAGTGGACATCTGCCCCCATACTGCTGCCAGGTTACTTTCCCATCTAAAAAAAAAGATGTGTGTAAATTAAGGTCCTTCTCTTCACTTCCTAATATATGAAGAACAAGACACTCTCCTTACCTGTTGTAATCTTTAGGGCCTTCACTTTCCTTGATGTCTCCAATGTGATCTTATGCTGGCATGTAGAACACTCTCCAGTAAAGACAGATGCTAAGCCATCTCTACTCTCAATATGAAGTGAAATGGAGCCATCACAACGTGTTGCATGCTCATTCATTCTCTCAGTGTACTGAGTAAGCTTTTCCACATTTACTACCCTGCTTCCCTGCCCAATACCTGAGATATCTTTGTCTGAGCTTCCTCTTGCCACCTTAGTAGTATGAAGCTTTCTTTTGTGTGGAAGCTTCTTCTTTATGTATGCACCACCTTTGCTCTTATGGGTGCTGTACTTCTTGTTCTTTCTCTTCTTCTTGTTTGCCATCAGTCTTCTGAAGCCGTACAAAACTCTGCCTCTAGCAAATCAATCTTTCCCGCGTGCCCATTTCAGCTGTTGCGTGGGCGATTTCCCAGGTCACGGTTGAAAGCCCGGGCTTGTGGCCGAGTTTCCCTGGTCTTGCGGCTGATTTCCTGGTGGAAGCCCAGGCTATGGCTTTAGACGGACTTTTTAAAGAGTTGTGTACCAACTATACTAAAAATAGCATACTGTTCTAACTAGTCATTGTCTGTACTAGTCACTGTGTGTACTACTCACTGTCCATACTAGTCACTGTGTGTACTAGTCACTGTCCATACTAGTCACTGTCTGTTGGACAGTGAGTAGTATGGACAGTGAGTAGTACAGACAGTGACTAGTATGGACAGTGAGCAGTATGGACAGTGACTAGTATGGACAGTGACTAGTACACACTGTGACTAGTATGGACAGTGACTAGTATGGACAGTGAGTAGTACAGACAGTGACTAGTATGGACAGTGAGTAGTATGGACAGTGAGTAGTACAGACAGTGACTAGTATGGACAGTGAGTAGTATGGACAGTGAGTAGTACAGACAGTGACTAGTATGGACAGTGAGTAGTATGGACAGTGAGTAGTATGGACAGTGACTAGTACACACTGTGACTAGTCTGGACAGTGAGTAGTATGGACAGTGACTAGTTACTAGTCACTGTCTGTACTACTCACTGTCCATACTAGTCACTGTCCATACTAGTCACAGTGTGTACTAGTCACTGTCTGTACTACTCACTGTCCATACTAGTCACTGTCCATACTAGTCACAGTGTGTACTAGTCACTGTCTGTACTACTCACTGTCCATACTAGTCACTGTCCATACTAGTCACAGTGTGTACTAGTCACTGTCTGTACTACTCACTGTCCATCCTAGTCACATTGTTTACTAGTCACTGTCTGTACTACTCACTGTCCATACTAGTCACAGTGTGTACTAGTCACTGTCTGTACTACTCACTGTCCATACTAGTCACTGTCCATACTAGTTACAGTGTGTACTAGTCACTGTCTGTACTACTCACTGTCCATACTAGTCACTGTCCATACTAGTCACAGTGTGTACTAGTCACTGTCTGTACTACTCACTGTCCATACTAGTCACTGTCCATACTAGTCACTGTCTGTACTACTCACTGTCCATACTACTCACTGTCCATACTAGTCACAGTGTGTACTAGTCACTGTCTGTACTACTCACTGTCCATACTAGTCACTGTCCATACTAGTCACAGTGTGTACTAGTCATTGTCTGTACTACTCACTGTTTATACTGCTCACTGTCCATACTAGTCACAGTGTGTACTAGTCACTGTCTGTACTACTCACTGTCCATACTAGTCACTGTCCATACTAGTCACAGTGTGTACTAGTCACTGTCTGTACTACTCACTGTCCATACTAGTCACTGTCCATACTAGTCACAGTGTGTACTAGTCACTGTCTGTACTACTCACTGTCCATACTAGTCACTGTCCATACTAGTCACTGTGTGTACTAGTCACTGGTCTGTACTACTCACTGTCCATACTGCTCACTGTCCATACTAGTCACAGTGTGTACTAGCACGTCTGTACTACTCACTTCATACTAGTCACTGTCCATACTAGTCACAGTGTGTACTAGTCACGGTCGGTACTATCAATGTCCATACTGCTCACGGTCCATATAGAACAGTGTGTACTAGTCACACTGTATATAGTCATGTCCATACTAGTCAAAGTGTGTACTAGTCACTGTCTGTGTCACTGGCCATATAGTCACTGTCCATACTACTCACTGTCCAGACTAGGCACAGTGTGTATAGTCCCTGTCCTACTACTCACTGTCCATATCGTCAAGTGTGTACTAGTCACTGTCCATACTAGTCACTGCCCATACTAGTCACAGTGTGTACTACTCACTGTCCATACTACTCACTGTCCATACTAGTCACAGTCTGTACTACTCACTGTCCATACTACTCACTGTCCATACTAGTCACAGTGTGTACTAGTCACTGTCCATACTAGTCACTGTCCATACTAGTCACAGTGTGTACTACTCACTGTCCATACTAGTCACAGTCTGTACTACTCACTGTCCATACTACTCACTGTCCATACTAGTCACAGTGTGTACTAGTCACTGTCCATACTAGTCACTGTCCATACTAGTCAGAGTGTGTACTACTCACTGTCCATACTACTCACTGTCCATACTAGTCACAGTGTGTACTAGTCACTGTCCATACTAGTCACTGTGTGTACTAGTCACTGTCTGTACTACTACTGTCCATACTAGTCACTGTCCATACTAGTCACAGTGTGTACTACTCACTGTCCATACTACTCACTAGCCTCAACTGTGGCCAAGGTTTTTGATATCCTTGGTCTCTTTTCACCAGTTATCATTCAAGGAAAGATTTTACTGCAAAAATTGTGGACTTTGAAGCTAGATTGGGATACACCTTTACCTGAGGATATCTCCAACCTCTGGAAAGAGTGGACTCTCCACTTACATCATCTGTCTGCACACCCTGTGGACAGACGTTTGATCCCTCTGAACTTACCTATTTCGAATCAGCAACTTCATGGTTTTTCGGATGCTTTCAACTCTGCTTATGGTGCTGTTATTTACCTCAGAACTGTATACTCAAATTCTGAAGTTACAATTACCTTAGTTACCTCCAAAGCTCGTGTTACTCCTCTCAAACCAGTTACAATTCCTCGCTTGGAACTCTCTGCTGCTCATTTACTGAGCAAACTTCTCATGACTGTAGCATCAGACTTGGGCATACACTCTTCCAATGTATTTGCTTGGACTGATTCAACAATAACTTTGTGTTGGATTCGTAAAGTACCTTCCTCTCTCAAAACTTTTGTTGCTAACAGGGTTGCAGCTATTCAAGAAATGGTACCTCCACTTAGATGGAGACATGTAGCTTCAAAAGACAACCCAGCTGATCTTGCCAGCCGTGGAGTTTCTCCTCAACAGCTCATCAATTCCTCTCTTTGGTGGTATGGACCTTCATGGCTTAATGGACCACCTTCTGAATGGCCACTACTTCAAAATTGTACCATTTCAAAGAATTTGCTTGACCTACGTGCTGTTGCTTCAACTGTTCAGAGTGAACCACATACCTATCCACTATGGACTCGATTGTCATCGTTCCATCGTCTCGTTCGCGTTATGGCCTGGATTAAACGGTTTATTAACAACTGTCGCTGTGCTAAGGAGAATCAATCTCTATCATCTGTTATTACCTCTGAGGAATCAGCTATTGCCAGAACCTTTCTGCTACGAAAGTCTCAGGAACACATCTACTGTGAGACTCTCAAGTTAATTCGAGCAGGAAAGTCGCTTCCCAAATCAAATCCTCTCTCAAGAATGGATGTACGTTTGACCGCCGATCAGCTCTTGCACGTTGGGGGGCGAGTAAGAAATGGAAAGAATTTTCCGCACACCAAGTCTCATTTGCTTTTAAGCCTCAAATCTCCTTTAACCAAACTTTTGCTTCGTACTCTGCATCACCAGTACAAACATCCAGGAACATCAACACTTATGGCTATTTTGGCAGAAGACTATTACATACCAGGAGTTAAAGCTTTTTTAAAACTTGTAAGCCGTCAGTGCGTTACCTGTCAGCGGGCTTATGCAAGAACAATGCACCAGAGAATGGGTAATCTACCTGCCTCCAGAACGCAATTTGCCCCTCCATTTGACAGAACGGGAATAGATTTTGCAGGCCCGTTTATTATTAGACGTGGCAATCCTAGAAAGCCTACGAAAGTTAAAGTTTATGGAGTTATTTTCGTGTGTTTTGTAACTCGTGCAGTTCATTTGGAACTTTGTTCTGATTTAACTACCGAGGCATTTCTCGCTACTCTCAACCGGTTTTGTTGTAGACGAGGTTCTCCCTCACACATATATACCGATAACGGGTCCAACTTCTTGGGAGCTAAGCACGAATTAGAAGAGTTACAGAAACTGCTTACAGCTAAAGCAACAAAAATCGGAATATCTCACCTCACTACCAACTCCCACATTCAGTGGCACCTATCACCACCCAGGGCTCCACATTTTGGTGGACTTTGGGAGGCTGGAGTCAAGGCTATGAAAATTTTGTTAAGGAAACTAGTCGCTCCACACTTGCTAACTTTTGAAGAGCTTCATACTATTCTGACTGAAGCTGAAGCAATCATGAATAGTCGGCCTATGATACCAGTTGATTCCATGGAATCTGATGGATCTTGTGCACTCACACCAGGACATTTTCTTATTGGTCGGCCTCTTAAAGCTCCTCCTACACCAACTGATCTTCACAAAATTCCAATTTTGAGAAGATAGAACCTTGTTAAGTCTCTTCATACAGACCTATGGCGACAATGGAGTGCCAGATACCTTCAATCTTTGCAAGCTAGAAGTAAGTGGCAACATACCTCCAGGAATTTTAAGAAAGGGGATGTTGTGATCATCAAGGATGAGACTCTGGTTCATCGAACTTGGCCACTAGCTCGTGTTGAACAAACTTATCCAGGAGAAGATGGTCTGGTGAGGACAGTTGATTTAATTTGCCAGGGAAAGATTTTCAGAAGATCAACCAATAGACTGGTCCTGCTGGTAGAGGACCAGCTTTCGCCCCGGAGTATGTTCAGGCCAGCTGAGCAGTCTCTTCAAGTTTTCCTCCCTGATGTCAAGAAGCAGCCATCAAATAACTATTATCATTATTTCACTTATCCATTTACTTATTCATTCACCTGTTGTAGTATCATTTTCTTTCATTATTCCACTTATTGAATTATTATTTCTGTCGTATTTCGTCGATGTTCGTCAATCGTCAATGTCCGGAACTCGTTTCCAAGTTATAATTTGTTAATTTTATTCTCGTTTTTTCAGTTGTTGTTTTTGTCAGTTATTGTAAAGATCAAGTTACCTTGTGTCTATTCTAATTACCTATAACTAACTGATCAGCCTGTTCAGGTTAACTTTACTTTTGATCACTTCAGTGATCTGGTCCTTCGAACACTACTAAGTGCATTTGTGAAGCTACCGCTCTTCTAAGTGCATTTGTTATTGTGTAGGGAGTTACGCCCCGACACTACTCACTGTCCATACTAGTCACAGTGTGTACTAGTCACTGTCCATACTAGTCACTGTCCATACTAGTCACAGTGTGTACTACTCACTGTCCATACTAGTCACTGTCCATACCAGTCACAGTGTGTACTACTCACTGTCCATACTGCTCAATGTCCATACTAGTCACAGTGTGTACTAGTCACTGTCTGTACTACTCACTGTCCATACTAGTCACAGTGTGTACTAGTCACTGTCTGTACTACTCACTGTCCATACTAGTCACTGTCCATACTAGTCACTGTTCATACTAGTCACTGTCCATACTAGTCACAGTGTGTACTACTCACTGTCCATACTAATCACTGTCCATACTAGTCACAGTGTGTACTACTCACTGTCCATACTACTCACTGTCCATACTAGTCACTGTCTGTACTACTCACTGTCCATACTAGTCACTGTCTGTACTACTCACTGTCCATACTAGTCACTGTCTGTACTACTCACTGTCCATACTAGTCACTGTCTGTACTACTCACTGTCCATACTAGTCACTGTCTGTACTACTCACTGTCCATACTACTCACTGTCCATACTAGTCATTGTCCGTACTAGTCATTGTCTGTACTACACATTCATTGTACAGTACTTCAGACCTTCTTTTACCATATAAGCTACAAAATATATGAGGGTGCCCTCTGATTCTGGTGCCATGACTCTACTTTAGTGGGAGCACCATGGGCCTCTGCTGAGTTCCTGGGTTCTGCAACAGAAATGTATTCCATGACAATGCAGTGTTCACCCTGATCATAATTAGCTAGGAAGAAGAATTGCAAACCTCATTAGGCCAATCTGACTGGAACCACTCGCCAAGAAATGAAGGCACCACCTCAATTTCCCGATTGCATCTGAGGTGACTTTAGTCTCATACGTGCCCTTTGATTTGTGGCACAATATGCTTGTTCCATTCCATGCTTGGAGTAATGTTGACCACCACACCATATCCGACCTGAATTCCATGTTCAGCCTAATTTGGTTGTTTGGTTTCTTAGCCACGGTCAATAAAGCTATCAATCATTATAATAAAGTTATTCTAGGCTTTACTACTCAGCTTGCATGCTGCAATAACGCAATCAATGACTGGAGCTCTCTTAATGGCTACCTAACCAGCAGATAATCTCTCTCTGGAGGCATGTCATTTCCCTGGATAGCTGCAGTATCATGATTTTTGTGTCCAGCTTAATACCTAAGAAGGTACTGGTAGTTGCTGGGCCCTCTGTCTTGTGCACGTCAATGGGAATTCTTAACACCGGGCACCCCTATAGAGCAGTGGTTAGAACTTCCCTGTATCCATTTTCGGAACATGAGATCATCCAGGTAATGCAGCATCTCTAACCCTTGTTGGTCCAATAATCCTTGCATGTACAGTACTAGCACATGGGACAGGCACATACGTAGAGAAGTTTGATATTGAAAGTGTTTATAGAAGGTGCCAGTACATCCCATAAACAGGCCACTACTGGGCATAAAATAGAAGAAAAATATATATGTAGACAAGGCCCTGCCATTTGGTCTGAGATCAGCGCCGAAGATCTTCACTGCAGTGACAGCTGCCAGCCACCACAGCGACTACAAAGGTGAGCTTCATGGTGCACAGCTTAGTCTCCAACCCATCATTGATGCTATGGCCTTCACTGTAAAATAGCCAGCCTTGAACTTCCAGTAAATTTCTGGGTGCTTCTTGTGTAATTCAACCATATCCCTTTAAGGGTTCACTTATACTTTCTGGTATTAGATAGATTTTTTTTTTTGTAATTTAAGATCTTTAGTTACTAGCTGTAAGATAAGCTGCTCAGTTTTGGAGTTACAATAATAGCATTATCAACTAAATTAAAAAATGTTAATTATTACTTAATATCACTAACTATTTATAATATTGCATGCTATATAAATAAGAATACTTGGAAGAAATTATTGGTTACTCTTTTTTATGATTCTCTTAATTCATTATTTTCTTAACACTATTCTTGTGACTGTATATTTTCAGAGATGCAGCAGATGGAGGTTGAAGTAAAGATTCCAGAATCCTTAGAAAAATGTGACCACATTGAGGTATACACATTGACATAGAATAAATAATTGTTGACAATGTGATTTTAATGTTCCTTTGTCATACCTCATTTTCCTGAGATCTATTAAATACTTATGTCTGGTTAGCTACAAAGACAACCTTTGGTTCTGGCTTATTTCTAATTGTAAGGTCTAATAATCTCTACAAAACATTGTCTGGAGCTTTAGAGTATCCGCAAGGGATGTTACTTTTTTACAATTACAAGTGCAGTAGCTTTAGTAAACTCATACACATCATTATTGAACTCTTCGCCATCTTCCTCGCCTCGTTCAGCCTCAGAAAGCCTGATATCACTTAGCTTTCAACTCAGTCAGTGTTGAACTATGAAGCCATAACTGCTGCATCTGTTTACTGAATGTTCAACGTCACTGTTTCCTGCATTACTGTATAGGTGAGCATTAATAGAAAATATATGTAATAAAGCAAAGCTTTAGCTATGCTTTGATGTTTGATTGAAGTCGATAGCTTTAGCAGTTCAGTTTTTATGATTTTTTTTGTGTCCACAAGCAGGGGTGTTGGAACAAGTGCAGCCAAGCGATCATAGTCACACCAATATTTTAACAAAAAGGGGCGTGTCTATTATTGTTCTACTCTGTACATGAATTCATGCTCATCGAACTTGGGCCGTCAAAATCTGCTGGGATTAGATAGCTAATATCGAACCTTCTGGAAGATTTTTTAAAGAAACTCCAGACCAGCCTGGTCCTTCGTTTACTACTCCACAGTGATCTTTTGGAAAAACAAACATAGTTCAGAAATCCTTATTGCAATGTTGGTCTGCAAAACGGCCATTATTGCACTACTAGGAGTCTTCCCATTTAGTTATTTGCCACACATATTTGAAGAAAATAAAATTAAGACTGCCACAAATTGCAGGCATTTGTAAGTTCTAATTATGGAGGATTCAGTTTTTTAAAGTTTTTTTGTCTTTGTGTTGTTTACTTTATATATTCAAGTAGCTATATTAGATATGATTATACTCTACATAATGGCTATAACTGTAGTTTAACATTGTTTATTTTAATGAACCTACTGATTGTTATAAAAATCATTTACTTAGTAATAATAATATAATATATGGCTTGTACTGAATTGTTTGGTGTGATTACAGTGTCATTTAATTTTATTAGGTACGCAGAGCATAGACTTAAGCTCATTGGTTCATTTGATAGAAAAACTATGTTTGTTTTGTCTTTTCTATTAATAAAATTCATTGCTTGAATAAACGAGTGGGTGTGGTTAGCGGGTGTGATTATAATGGCCACACCAATAAGATCTGGCTTACTACTGACAAGTAGTTCAACTCCCATATGGCAGGTTACACCAGTGTAAGAGTTAGTGTTGCATTTCTACTTGTGGGTTGATATCAAACAAAGACAAGAAAACATTTAATTTATCAAGTACAGATATATAGTCGATGGTTTACTCTTGATGACATGTTGGCAATGTTCATCAGTTTTCATTTCAAGAAATACGAACATGTTTTTAAATTACTCTGTAATCAAGGGGAGACATGATTTAATAGATAGTATTTATCTGATCATTTTTAGAAATATAAAATACTTGCAAAGAAAATAAAGGCTTCTAACTCTGGCATTTTAAATGAAGAATTGCCATGTGGAGAACATTTTTGTAAGATTGCGGAAAAGATCTCTTCTGACTGGAAAACAAAGTTTTACCTGTTTAAATTGGAGTCCATGACTGAGGTGGATGACATAACTGGACGTTATGATGATCTTGTTGAACAAAGGTTAGGATGTTAATGTAGATAAAAATAATAACTAGATAGGGATTTATTGAGATTGTATGTGAGTAGGCAAGCAGCTCTGGAAATATGGAGAAAAAGAGAACCATCACCCACCTATGAAAACATTCTGGCCATTTTGGTGAAGGGAGATTGGAAGGATGCACACGATTATATTGTAAAACTTAGTGTGAAGAAATAATTCTCATTAATTGCAGCAGTCAAACAATAACTGATTGTTGTTTAGTTCTTTTATATTATTAACTCATAGCTAGTGCTCTTTTATTATGTACACTTTTATATTATTAACTCACAGCTAGTGCTCTTTTATTATGCACACTTTTATATTATTAACTCACAGCTAGTGCTCTTTTATTATGTACACTTTTATATTATTAACTCACAGCTAGTGCTCTTTTATTATGTACACTTTCATATTATTAACTCACAGCTAGTGCTCTTTTATTATGTACACTTTTATATTATTAACTCACAGCTAGTGCTCTTTTATTATGTACACTTTTATATTATTAACTCACAGCTAGTGCTCTTTTATTATGTACACTTTTATATTATTAACTCATAGCTAGTGCTCTTTTATTATGTACACTTTCATATTATTAACTCATAGCTAGTGCTCTTTTATTATGTACACTTTCATATTAACTCATAGCTAGTGCTCTTTTATTATGTACACTTTCATATTATTAACTCATAGCTAGTGCTCTTTTATTATGTACACTTTCATATTATTAACTCATAGCTAGTGCTCTTTTATTATGTACACTTTCATATTAACTCATAGCTAGTGCTCTTTTATTATGTACACTTTCATATTATTAACTCACAGCTAGTGCTCTTTTATTATGTACACTTTCATATTATTAACTCACAGCTAGTGCTCTTTTATTATGTACACTTTCATATTATTAACTCACAGCTAGTGCTCTTTTATTATGTACACTTTCATATTATTAACTCACAGCTAGTGCTCTTTTATTATGTACACTTTCATATTATTAACTCATAGATAGTGCTCTTTTATTATGTACACTTTCATATTAACTCATAGCTAGTGCTCTTTTATTATGTACACTTTTATATTATTAACTCATAGCTTGTGCTCTTTTATTATGTACACTTTTATATTATTAACTCATAGCTTGTGCTCTTTTATTATGTACACTTTTATATTATTAACTCACAGCTAGTGCTCTTTTATTATGTACACTTTCATATTAACTCATAGCTAGTGCTCTTTTATTATGTACACTTTTATATTATTAACTCATAGCTAGTGCTCTTTTATTATGTACACTTTTATATTATTAACTCATAGCTTGTGCTCTTTTATTATGTACACTTTTATATTATTAACTCACAGCTAGTGCTCTTTTATTATGTACACTTTCATATTAACTCATAGCTAGTGCTCTTTTATTATGTACACTTTCATATTAACTCATAGCTAGTGCTCTTTTATTATGTACACTTTCATATTAACTCATAGCTTGTGCTCTTTTATTATGTACACTTTCATATTAACTCATAGCTAGTGCTCTTTTATTATGTACACTTTCATATTATTATTAACTCATAGCTAGTGCTCTTTTATTATGTACACTTTCATATTATTAACTCATAGCTAGTGCTCTTTTATTATGTACACTTTCATATTATTAACTCATAGCTAGTGCTCTTTTATTATGTACACTTTCATATTATTAACTCACAGCTAGTGCTCTTTTATTATGTACACTTTCATATTATTAACTCATAGCTAGTGCTCTTTTATTATGTACCACTTTCATATTATAACTCCTATCTAGTGCTCTTTTAATTATGTTAACATTTCATATTATTAACTCATAGCTAGTGCTCTTTTATTATGTACAAACACTTTCATACTTACTTAACTCACAGCTAGTGCTCTTTTAATTATGTACCCTTTCAATTATTAACTCATCTATGCTCTTTTATTATTTACACTTTCATATTATTAACGTCACAGCTCAGTGCTCTTTAGTATGTATCACTTTCATATTATTAACTCATGGCTATTGCTCTTTTATTATCGTACACTTTATAATTATTAACTCATAGCTTTGCTCTAATTTGTACCTTTTATATTATTAACTATAGCTAGTGCTCCTTTATTATGTCAAACACTTTTATCTTATTAACTCATGTAGCTCGTGCTCTTTTATTATGTACACTTTTAATATTATTAACGCATAGCTAGTGCTTTTTATTATGTACCCTTTCAATATTAGTAACTCATAAGCTATGCAATTTTATTATGTAACTTTTATATTATTAACTCAGAGTGCTCTTTATATATGCCACTGTTTTTATCTTATTCAACTCACCGCTAGTGCCTTTATTATGGTACACTTTCATATTATTAACTCATAGCTAGTGCTCTTTTATTATGTACACTTTTATATTATTAACTCATAGCTAGTGCTCTTTTATTATGTACACTTTTATATTATTAACTCATAGCTAGTGCTCTTTATTATGTACACTTTTATATTATTAACTTATAGCTAGTGCTCTTTTATTATGTACACTTTTATATTATTAACTCATAGCTAGTGCTCTTTATTATGTACACTTTCATATTATTAACTCATAGCTAGTGCTCTTTATTATGTACACTTTTATATTATTAACTCATAGCTAGTGCTCTTTTATTGTGTACACTTTTATATTATTAACTCACAGCTAGTGCTCTTTTATTATGTACACTTTCATATTAACTCATAGCTAGTGCTCTTTTATTATGTACACTTTCATATTAACTCATAGCTAGTGCTCTTTTATTATGTACACTTTCATATTATTAACTCATAGCTAGTGCTCTTTTATTATGTACACTTTCATATTATTAACTCATAGCTAGTGCTCTTTTATTATGTACACTTTTATATTATTAACTTATAGCTAGTGCTCTTTTATTATGTACACTTTTATATTATTAACTCATAGCTTGTGCTCTTTTATTATGTACACTTTCATATTATTAACTCATAGCTAGTGCTCTTTTATTATGTACACTTTTATATTATTAACTCATAGCTTGTGCTCTTTTATTATGTACACTTTTATATTATTAACTCATAGCTAGTGCTCTTTTATTATGTACACTTTTATATTAACTCATAGCTTGTGCTCTTTTATTATGTACACTTTCATATTATTAACTCATAGCTAGTGCTCTTTTATTATGTACACTTTCATATTATTAACTCACAGCTAGTGCTCTTTTATTATGTACACTTTTATATTAACTCATAGCTAGTGCTCTTTTATTATGTACACTTTCATATTATTAACTCATAGCTAGTGCTCTTTTATTATGTACACTTTCATATTATTAACTCATAGCTAGTGCTCTTTTATTATGTACACTTTCATATTATTAACTCACAGCTAGTGCTCTTTATTATGTACACTTTTATATTATTAACTCATAGCTAGTGCTCTTTTATTACACTTTCATATTATTAACTCATAGCTAGTGCTCTTTTATTATGTACACTTTCATATTATTAACTCATAGCTAGTGCTCTTTTATTATGTACATACTTTTATATTATTAACTCATAGCTAGTGCTCTTTTATTATGTACACTTTCATATTATTAACTCATAGCTATGTCCAAGTTGAGTTGGCCGCAAGAAAAACTTGAATAACTTTAGAACGGAAGCAGCTACGCATCCGGGGTTTGCACCATTGGAAAGCTCGCGCCGAAGCGGTTAAAAATATTCCCTCAGTAAACTCCAAAACCGGAGAGAAAGTGCTATTGCAAAACTCAATACAAAAGTCTATGGGAATAGAAAAAATCACAGGTTTCCCGCTCAAAACGCGCCCGCTTTTAGTCACGCGGTATGGCTCAATTTATCACGCGGACTGTCTTCATTAAGAATTTTGTAAACAATGAGCGGCTTCTTCTCAGATTGCAGTGTTTCTAGCTTTATATCACGATTAGCTTAGGTTGCGAGTGTGGAAACAGGATAGACGGAGTGTTCTGTTGTTGCAGAGGGTACAGGACCACCTGATAGGATGTTGGTAAGATTATTTGTCTACCTGTTCAATAACAAATGCCATATAGCCAATATTATTTCAGTGATATAGCTATCACTTAGCTAGCAACTTGTAATACAGCCACACTTACGCTGTTTGCCGTTAAATTGTGTGCTTGTCAAAGCCTTGTTTATGCCAATTCCTTTTCTTCACTATTATAGATGCCGTTTATTGTAAGAATTAGGACCAACTCGGGCAGAACTCCACCTTCAACTCGGATCACAACTATTTTTTGAATGTGTACTACTTAAATTCTATCATTTCATCAATTTTCATATACCTTATTATAAATAAATGAAAGAATTGATAATTTTATTTAACATGAAAGTCTAGTAACTTTAGCTACAAGTTTACAGTGCTGTACTGCTGAATCCTGTGAACATCAGAATATTTGTTGGGACACAGTAGGTAGAATCCACTGATTTTAATCGTGTCTCTTTAGAAGAACTCCCACCAGTTTGCGTTTTCCATCTGCTGTACATTATCTGCGCATAAGAAACATAAATATCATTGAAAACAGACGAGATGAGCTGTACAGCGCCCGAAAAACTCCATTAACTTCACTAAATTTCTTTCTTTCAATAGTTACAGTATTAATGCGCACCTGCGCTACCGCCCCTTTTTCACGTGCAACGTTGACGTTTGCGCGCTTAATTGACTTGGATTCACATGACTAAATTGCTTCCGGTAAAGTACTAAATGCATTCCTCAATTACCGCGCTTGCGGTCGTGCCAACTCAACTTGGACATACTATAGTGCTCTTTTATTATGTACACTTTCATATTATTAACTCATAGCTAGTGCTCTTTATTATGTACACTTTTATATTATTAACTCATAGCTAGTGCTCTTTTATTATGTACACTTTCATATTATTGTTGTAAGCTATCTTAATTAATGTGCTGCTTTTCAATATATTCTCCCATGCAACTTATTTGAAAATCCAGTCAAGTCATGAAGAAAATACAATGTAAGTCATAACCAGTGAATAAGTTGTAGAAATATACAATTTCATAAGTTCTAATCAGCAACACAAGATAACACTGTCCAATCATGACAAAGCTGCATACTGCCATCTCAGGATATGAAACAAACACAAGTAATGATATAAATCAACCACAGTTCATTAGTAGTTCCATATACTTTGTATTTTCACTAGTCATAAATATTTACAAAATGCACAAACATTTCAACCATTTTGTAATGGTCATCATCAGTGTGTGGATGATAGTAATAATAGTCAAAAATAATGTCCTGAGGAACTTGTTGTTATGGCAGAGCTATAGTGAAGTGTGTATGTGTGAAAGTGTTGTTTGTTACAGCTACTGCTTAGCTAAAGAGAAGAGAATTCTAAATTTTGTTATAATATATGTGACTTGCTTAAGTTGTTTGTTTAAAGCCACAAGAAGGTGCGAGTTGCTACCATGGTATTAAAGACCCTTTACCTGATTAATTTAAAGCTATGCCAGTTTTGGTAGCTAAAGAGCTTGGTTACAGAGTAAAAATTACCAATAAAAAGACATTACACAAGTTATTACTACTAGGAAAGATAGTGGTAAGAAAGTATTTTGTTATCTAAAATTAATTGTTAACTGCAGCTATAAACTGGCACTTTTGGAAATACAATAACTGAACCATTATGAATAGAAGCAAGGGCAGTGACTTCATGTAAATTAAATCATGTAGCCTCTTATATTATAGATAGTGTAGATTTGTATACAGATCTCATGTAAAAGTAGCTTGTTTTAATTAAAACTGGGTGGTATATCGTTATGCAGCTAATCGCGACTATTTCATACAACACCATACTGTATGCAAGTTATACACCAATATTGAGGTCTGTATGTGATTTACAAATCCTGAGACACTAGGGCGAAGCCTGAGTGGCTTGGGTTGTGAATCATAATACAAACCGATTTTTATTGGTTTATAACTATTTTATAGCTTGTTGATAACAAATGGCTATATTTTCTCTAGTCATTTTCCCATTATTTTGAATGGTTGCTACGAACTATGTCAACTTTTCCCTCTAATACATTTTCATACGGGAATACCGGGGACTATATCAAATATATAGTACATACTCAACAACAAGCGCAGTCGCTCAGGTAACGGGCTATAAATATATATATATATCGAGTGTGTTATAATGTTGTTCAATGCACACGTCTATCGCAACAACCCTCCAACTTCAAGTATTATTCTTTCTTATTTCAATATTCATATAATCAAATACAGACAATCCAAATCATTCTGCACAACATAAAAAACTGATGCGGTATAAATACCCAGGCTATTATTAACGTGACCACAACTCAGGAAATACTTATAATTACCATGATCATAATAATGATACAATAACAAATTCAAGCATGCTAAGTTATTACATTTCCTCATCCCTATTTGAGAGTCAGTGTGATGATGTTAAAACTTAAGTCTGTCTGGGGGTACCACTTAACGTGTCGATCTTCGAACTGTAGCATTTGTTGAACTTGAATTTCCATGAACTATTGATTCGTGCTGCGATGTATGATGTTCGGTATTGGCTACTGATGGTTGAGTCACAACTTCGTTGCTTTGAATTGAGCTGGAATCTTGAGGTGTGATTTCCAAGTTTACCACTTCATTGCTTGTGGTTGGAGTAACTATGTAAGTGTCCTCTTGAGAATTATCTGATACAGTGTTGAACTGGTATATCCTCAATTGGTCCACGATAAGCTTGAGTCGCAAAACGAGCTCTGACACTATCAACGTGTCGTCGAATAGTTTGACCATTTTCCAATCGGATCTGATAAGATACAGGTCTTGTAACTTTTGATATTTCCAGGAATATATTTCTCAGGTGCTGATGAGAAATCTTCAGCGTATACTAAGTCTCCATTAGCAAATATTCGAGTTGACTGCTTGTTGTCATGATTAGATTATTGTTTCAATTGCTTTCGTTTCACTTGGTGACTGATATCTGGGTATAGCAAATCGAGACGAGAGCGGAGTCTCTTCCTCATGAGTAATTCTGAAGGTGAGATTCCTGTAGTGGAATGAGGAGTGATTCTGTATTTGTGGAGAAATCGTGACAGTTTTCTTCTAGTGAAACTACTTCCATCTGTTTGATCCCTTGTTTCACTGTCTGTACTGCTCTCTCTGCCAATCCATTAGTTGAGGGATGGTAAGGAGCAGATGTTATGTTTCGAATTCCATTCAGTTGGAGAAATGTTTTGAACTCTGAACTCACGAATGATGGTCCATTATCCGACACTATGGTTTTAGGTAGACCATGTCTTGCAAATATTGATCGAAGCTTCTCAATGGTTTGAGAAGTGATGGATGACATTGTGTGCACTTCAAGCCACTTTGAGTGTGAGTCGACCACAATTAATAACATGGACCCCTTCACTGGTCCTGCAAAATCTATGTGTAACCGACTCCACAGTGGATCTGGCCATTCCCATGGATGCAGTTGAGCAGGAGCTGGTGAGTGGTGATTGGCTTGACAGATATGACAGGACTTCACAACTTCTTCACAATTACTTTGTCCATCATTTTTGTCCTTTCCAGAAATCAACAAGTGCAGAGTGGTCAGTAAAATTGTGAATAGGCATCCGAATAAATAGAAACAGAAATGTTCCACAGATGCTAGCACAGCCAGGGCTTCCAATTCCACGATTGGGTAATTTCTTTCTCTCAGGATAAGTTGGCGGAAGTAAAACGAAACTGGCATCCATTCACCATCTCTGAAAAAACCAAGCCAACTACCGATACCTCTAGTAGAAGAATTAGTGTACGGTCACCATACATCTGTAACAGTTGGTAGAAATACAGAGGTGCGATTAACGATTTCAGAGATAATACAGTTAAATGAGTTGATGAAGTCACTGTCATTGTCATAACATAGAATGTCAGGACAGTCTTTCCGTAAAAATGAGTTTATTATGGTGGTGGTATGAGATGAAAAGGATGGAATGAATCGTGCATAGAAGGTTGTAAGTCCAAGAATAGTGTGCAGATCAGTCTTGGTTTTGGGAGGTAGATAATTCCTGATATGAGCTACTTTTGCCTCTGAGATTGTAAGTTTGCCATCTCCTACTACAAAGCCTGAGATGAGTAAAACCAGCAACATTTTAATTTCTTGACAGAGAGGTTGGCAGCACTAAGCCTACTGAGGACCGAGAAGATGTGAGTAATGTAATGTGGCGGGGGCGTTTTTCAGGCCGGAAGGCATGACCATATATTGAAACTGTTCCTGCATGCAACCTGTTTGGTATTTTCATCAAGAGGGACTTGATGAAATCCCTTCAATAAGTCAAGTTTGGACAAATACTTGCAGTTACCAACTTGGGCTAGTATTGAGTTCATGAAAGGCATGAGAAATGGCTCGGGACTAGTTAAGTTTAACTTCCTATAATCCACAACAATTCTTATTCCACCATCCATCCTGTTTCTTTACCGGCAATGGGGAAGAAGACCACTTAGAGGTAGAAGGCTCTGTATCCTGTGACATAAGACTGCTCAAACTTTTGCGCGTGTTGTATTTCTATGCACGACTCTCCAACAGCAGTATCAGAGCTCTTCCTTTAGATGCCATTATTAATGCTAAGCAGCTACTTGGACTAGCCTCTTTAAGAGAGCATAGTTTTGCATAAACAACATCTTCATGGCAATACAGAACGAGCTCTGCCTACTTATCTGAACAATTCACGCGCCTTGATTTACACCCACGCTAATTGAACCACAATTAACCACATGCTGACTAAGCAAGAACAAACTGCTCAATGTCAGTCTACCACACCCTTTTCCTGTGTAGCAATTGGTAAAGGGTCGGTAAATGATCAAAGGAAGTCATTAAGACCGCCCACAAATCCAAACACCAGCTCATACTTTGAACAGTGCCTAATAGTATGAAGCAATTGACCAAATCCTTTATTTGTTTGTTTTTTGTTGTTTTTTAGCTAAAGGTAGTCAGCTCATGTTGCCTGCTCTCTCAGGACATTTGTCACACCATTCGGAACTTCATGAATCCTCAAGAATTAGTTATGCTTACCTTTCAAAAATATTTAGAACAATTTTTATTTATTTATTGGTTTTTCTAGAAGTTGTGCACAGTTTTGAAATAATTGATGTTGTTTATCACATTAATGATGAATCATAGTAGTTATTTAGTAATATTCCTGTATTTTTAAAAAAAATTATAGTGGTACTTAGTTTTAAGTGTGGTTATTGTTTGAATTGAGCACCTAGCTAGGCTGGCTCACTCACCATTTGTGATCAAGCACACCACTAGTTAGTGTACTTGATAATGTGTTGATGTTAACAGGATGCAACAACTTTTTGTTATTTCATGTTAATTCTATTAATTTTCTAGATTATTTTTGATGCTGTTACAGACTTGGTGAAAAATGTATTCGTCTTTGATCTAAGCAATTTAGATCTTAAACGACTATTTTTATTGTTGATGTTGCCATCTTCATTTTCTGCTATTACTATTCCTTTAGAAGTTACCACTTATGTACATACAGAGAACTAATATCTCGTCTTATCTTTTTGTTTGAATACTAGAAAGATAAAACCTGGAATAAAGGTATGCATTCATATAAATATGATTTTTAGGGTGTATTTATATTAGTCAAAAATCAGGTTTTTAATTTAAAATTCATCAGACTTAAAGCAATGCTTAAATGATATGAAACATATCATTATAAGTAATGATATATGCTTGCTCAATATTTGCTACTTGTTGTCCTAAATAGTTATCTTTTAGTTTGATTTACCATCTAGAATTGTCAGCTTGTTAATTTAGCTAATGATGCAGGACAATATGGCATCTTGATCAAGTTATCAGATTTCAAATATGTGCTATGAAAACTGAAAAAAAGGTATCTATGAATAGAAATGCCACCTATTGAATTAAGAAATTCTGTACTTGCACCAGTTACCATTACTGGGCTACATGTGTGTATGGGTATGTGTTTGCGCATGCGTGCATGCATGCTGCGTGCATGCGTGTGTGCATGCATGCTGCGTGCGTGCGTGTGTGCATGTGTGCATGCATGCGTGCATGTGTGTGTGTGTGTGCATGCATGCTGCGTGCATGCGTGTGTGCATGCATGCGTGCGTGCGTGCGTGCGTGTGTGCATGCATGCGTGCGTGCGTGTGTGCATGCATGCGTGCGTGTGTGCGTGTGTGCATGCATGCTGCGTGCGTGTGTGTGTGCATGCATGCTGCGTGCGTGCGTGTGTGCATGCATGCTGCGTGCGTGCGTGTGTGCATGCATGCGTGCGTGTAAATATAGCCAAAGAATCAATTATTCTTTCAAAGTATTACCTATTCCCCTCTTTTCCCTCTCTCTTTTCCTTCCTTCTATTCTCCTTCCTTCTATTCTCGATACTTTATTCCCACTCACCTCCAACCCCCCACCTCCTCCCCTATATTATTATTATTATTATTATTATTATTATTATTATTATTATTATTATTATTATTATTATTATTATTATTATTATTATTATGTGTATATCAACTTTGTGTGAGTCCAGGTGATTGTGCATGGCTATTGTCAAGCCATTGGACAATATGATCCTGGAACACTCTCACCTCTCATCAGTGGCGTAGCTGGAGAGAAACTGCTGGAGGGTTCTAGTTTTGTGACCTATAAATGTATGAACCAAGTTTAAATTGAATTTATGACTAATTGATAAAATATTTTTGATGGGAGGGCCAAGGCCCTCCAGACCCCCCTCAGCTACGCCACTGTCCCTCATAGGTTAATAATGAAGAGTTAACAAAAAAAGTGTGTGTGTGTGTGCATGTGTGTGTGAGGTGCTATGTTTCCTCTTTGGATCATGACCTTGTTGCAATGGAGGGGCTTAAGCGCACCAATGAACCCACAATTGTTAAGTTTTGGGGGTAGTTGCTGACTAAGCATGGTCCAAGTAGACTAAAGTAAATAGATCCAGGGCATTGCCTGATGGTGCCACTTAACAAGAACTCCATGTAATCTCAAGTACGTCCTGTTTAAAGCTTATTATGAGATGCTGGTGCCAGTAATGTGCCAGTAATGCTTAGGGTATGTCATTCTTGCTCACCTCCCCCCCCCCATCTTGGAAAACCACTTGACCAATTACTGGCAGTGGTGACAAGGTTAAGGTGTTAAGTATAAGATACATTAGTGAGATTACTGGTTCACCAGATGTAAGATGTACGGTACTTTCTTCTTAGTAACTGTGACCAGGCAGCTAACCAGAAATTAATTAGTAATATTAAACATTTCATTTGTAGTTACATAAAAAATTATTGAGTATAATGATACCAAAGTCCAATTTTAAATTGTAAAAGTGATCTGTAGTAGTAAATCATTCAGTTCTTGCATTTTGGGCACACCCAGGGTTTCTTCTTGCAATTCCAATCTTTATTACTTATTCTGCTACATTCCCTGTGGTACCACTCTCCACATTCATCACAGCATACCATACTACGACCATTTTCAGGCTGTCGACAGCTACAATAAATTGGTATCTTTTGAGTGTCAAAAGTTGCCTTTCTTTGCTCACTTTTGCTTGGAAATGTTGTGAGAGTTTTGCTCTCAAATACTTTCAATAATTCTGATCTTAACGTTTCTTGGTTAAAAGTTATGAGTTCGGGTTTTTGTCCATTACAAATGGCAGCTGCAAAAGCGATCGCTAAGGGACCACAGTCAGAACCTCCCTTCTGAATTTGAACATTCATATAATTTACTTTGATGTCTTTGCTATTTGTGTGCAGTAAGTCTGCGATTATTTCTTCTAGATCTTCACTGAGTAGTAAATGCATGCTGTCATAAATTTTGACAGTGGCAGGTTGACATCCTACTGTAGATACTGTCATCCAATGGTTGCCGCTGTGGTTTAATATTTGCACAAAGGGGTTCAAGTGATGAACAGTAAATGTCCTTGTGTATTGCAATGTAGGGCTTTCCAGTCCAGCTATACCATAGGTATTTCTCAAAATGGTCTGTGCTGCATCTATGTGACGGTCATTTAACCACATGTTGCTGGTTAGGATATTCTTATCAGTAATTGAGAGTGAGATTTGGCCAACAACTGTCCATATTTTTTTCTCCTGTACTGCATTCGTTTCGGCTACCTCAATCACTGCAGTAGACTGCATTGCAGCTAGCTTTTGAGATCCTGTATTAATACATGCTCGACCAGGATGACATTGTGGTCCACATATGTTACCCTGCCGTTTGCATGAACATTTCTTTGTGGCACAGCGAGTTTGGCACATACACTGCTGACCAGCTGGAGGCTGAGCTTCAGGCTGCATTATCACATGGATAGCCTAAATAATATTTGAAAAAAAAGGTAGACAATGAGACCAAAGAGTCTAGCACATTTAAAGTGCTGCAACACCATTTCAATTAGTATGAGTAATAGCACGAGTAACCATGGTCTTCAGGATAAATAGCACAAGTAAAACACAATTGAAGCAAAGCTGATTGCTATTTATTGCTTTATGAATTGCTTTACGAATGATATTTATCCCTAATACCATGGTTAGCAATGCTATCACTCGCTAATAGTATACCTCTATCCTTACCTAAAACCATCGTTTACTTTAAACAAACTTTTTAGCAAAAACTATGGCATTACTAAGGCTAATCGCCCCACGCGTGTGCACTTACCCATACGATTTCACTTTAATAAGTGTACTATTTCAACTTAACTGTGCTGTTTCACTTATCCCGGGCTATTTCAATTAAACGGTGATTTTACCTATACATTTTTGAATGGGCAGTTTACGTGGTATACTATTATGCATAATAATTTCAACCAGGATTACCTTTTCATATGTAGTGTTTTCTGAGCTTGCATCAATAGACATCACATTTTTAGTTAATTATATACTTTAATTAGAGATTAGTAATTTGAACTGATATTTAAAACAAATAAGCAATAATATTCACATAGACATACAGCTGCTATAATAAAAAAATTGTTATAATATTAATCATTCGAAATTTAACTTTGCCCATTTCAACCTAATCATGCATAAAGCACATGTTGAATAAAAAAAATAATAGAATTAATAAATGAGAAAATTAACTTTCTAATTGGTTACTTTGATATGAATAAATGTTAATTATTATATGTATTATACCGATTTATCACTGCAGTTGATCTTTTTAATAGTACTGGCATCCCAAAGGTATTCAAATAAATGAGAACTTCATGTACTTATGCATGCTGTAAATCTACACATACATTGTCTTCTGTAATGGTACCCATTTCTTCTGCATTCGTTTCGGCTACCTCAATCACTGCAGCAGACGGCATTGCAGCTAGCTTTTGAGATCCTGTATTAATGCATGCTCGACCAGGATGACATTGTGGTCCACATATGTTACCCTGCCGTTTGCATGAACATTTCTTTGTGGCACAGCGAGTTTGGCACATACACTGCTGACCAGCTGGAGGCTGAGCTTCAGGCTGCATTATCACATGGATAGCCGAAATAATATTTGAAAATTTATTTGAATCTTAGCGTTAAAAAAAATAGCTAGACAATAAGACCAAAGGGTTTAGCACATTTAAAGTGCTGCAACACCATAGCAGTTATGCATAATAATTTCAACCAGGTACATTACAATCTGATTACCTTATCATATGTAGTGTTTTCTGAGCTTGCATCAATGGACATCACATTTTCGGATAATTCCTGCCATGTGATACACTTATTTGCTACAAGCATTGATGATGTATTATTAATTAGAGATTAGTAATTTGAACTGGTATTTAAAGCGGACAAGCACTAATATTCACAGTTGTTGTAATAAAAAATTGTTTTAATATCGAAATTTAACTTTGCCCATTTCAACCTAATCATGAATAAAGCACATGTTAAATGAAATAAAAAATTATAGAGAATTAATAAATGAGAAAATTAACTTCCTAATTGGTTACTTTGATATGAGTAAATGTTAATTATTATGTATTACTCCAATTTATTAATAATAATCACTGCAACTGATCTTATTTATAGTACTGGCACACCAAAATTATTCAAATAAGTGAGAAATTTGTGTATTTATGTATACTGTAAATCTACACATACATTGTCTTCTGTAATGGTACCCATTTCTTCGATTGTCATTATGTCTTCTTCCGCTGTCTTCTATCACAAAAGACATCAATTTTCATATAATTATGTATGAGTCAGTGCATGGTACACATTTAGAGTTAAATATTGTAGTGTTTTATTAATAATTTTAAATCAATACTTATCAGTCCAGCTAATAAAATCTTATTATATTTACATTGCTATGAGTAATGACTTCCCTTTCAGATTTTTCTGATGTTGACACAAGTTCCTCAAATTCCTTTCATAAATATTTAATACAAACATGGAAGGAAAGCTTATGAATATTGAATAAGGAAACGAGGAAGGATATTTCAGATATTGATAACAGGACGGGTAAAAGGTGTACTTGCCTTATGCGCATTAAAACTAGAATGAAAGGGATAAACACTGATACTTAATTGACACGATAAGTAGCATGAAATTTTTTACATTATTAACATACTAACGATTAACTAACCATATCTGTGTTCTTGCAAATTTTCAAATTTATACTGCTAATTCCCTGCTTGAGAATTTTCCCAGACTTGCTTTTTAATTTGTATGTTCCTCTGGTTGTTTGTTCAGCAATTTCATATGGACCATCCCAATTAAACTCCAACTTTCCTCCTTTTCTTGTCTGCTTGCGGCTGTTGTAGCGCCATACCTTATCTCCAACATTAAAGTCTGGCTTCTTATGCTTAGCATCATACCTTTTCTTTTGTTTTACTTGAGCCTTCTTTATATTCTCCTTGGCTTTAGTATTGATTTCATCAGCCCATTGAAGCATTGATTCCATGTGTTCATCAAGGTCATTTGCTGATGGAATTCTAAAGTGCACATGCCATTAATCCACCATTGTACATTTAAAGCCAATTAGTTATATTATACACCAGCGTTTTTTTAATACCTTAGGAGATATTTGCGTCACCTCCTGGAAAATTGTTTTGCTAATCCTCCTCACACTGAAATTAATTGTACTCAATGTTTATGGAATTTTAAAAACTCTAAACTGGACATGAGTTGTAAAAATTTACAAAATCAGAAGCAGGTACTGTAATGGCAGTGTTATTAAAGTTTTTAAACGTTAACAACCTATTGGTTGCCTAATAAATGTCTTCCCTCAAGGCAGATTACTTTGCAGTGATATATGTGACTGTCTTTAGGAAAATAGGGCTCAAAGCAGCATGCTTGAATGTTGATAAAAATATTCCATACATTGGGAATAGCTAAAGCTAAAATGATAAAACTAAAGAGCTCAATATGCCCATTATGTGATGATTATTATTATTATTGTTATTATTACTATTATTATTATTATTATTATTATTATTACTATTATTATTATTATTATTGTTATTATTATTATTATTGTTGTTGTTATTATTATTGTTATTATTATAATTATTATTATTATTTTTGTTATTGTTATTATTATTATTATTATTATTATCATTAGTATGTTTTTGTTTGTTTGTCTGTTCGTTTTTTTGTTTTTTGTTTGTTTGTTCATTTGTTTGTTTGTTCATTCGTTCAGTCATTCATTTGTTCGTTCACTCGCTCATTCATTCACTCAACTATTCATTCATTCATTCATTAATGCATGCATTCATTCATTTTATTGTATTTATGCTCATTACTGATTACTGAATAGCATTTTACTCCCTCAATTTATTTTAATCTCCATTTGCTCTTCTTCCTCCCCCCTCTCCCCCTATAACCTCCAAATAGATGGAAACATTATAGTCTGGCAATCACTTAGCTCATGGAGTATTAACATTAAACATTTTAATTTTAACTCACGTAGAAACTTCATCAGCTTTTTCAGATTCCATTGGAAGTGTGATGTCTACAGGCAATCTGGCTTCCCGCTTATACAAAAGCTTAAATGGAGTGTATTTGCTGGAATCCTGTTGACTTGTCCTAAATATATAAATAATTCATTCAATCCACTATTTTTTATTCCATTGGTATCAATTCTGATTATTTCCATAATATAGAAATGAAAGTGAAGATAAGTTACCACAGGTATCGAATATAGTATGCTCAAATAGCGACCAAGCACTCTGCTACTAAAATGTGGAAGACAATGGACGTCTGATTCTCACATGTTGTTAAAAGGTAATACTTAACTACAATCATATTTAAAAGCAGAGAAACAATTTCAAACATTATTGGTGTTGATTAAATACCTGTATGCAAACAAGGCTGCATCAATGTAATCGTCCCAATTATTTTGCCTCTCTCCACTCAGCTTTATTAACATGTTGGTGAGAGTTTGGTTGAATCTTTCTACTAAACCATTAGTTTGAGGATGATAAGCAGCTGAAATTTTATGCTCCACTCCAGTCTTCTCAAACAAATACTGGTTAACCTTACGAAAAAAGACCAACATTAATATCATTTCTAAGCAATGTCATTCTATTTCCAGCTTTCAAATACTGAAAATGCAGTGTAATTTTTTTTTTATAAAATGAATTTAGTGGTTTTATTGCATGTGGTAATTACCTGATTCACAAATTCTCTTCCCTGATCAGATTGAACAATTACTGGGCTGCCATGTCTTGTAATAAGTGTGTACAAGAACTGTGCTACACAAGAAGCAGATTTGTCAGGAATTGCCGCAGCCTCTGGCCATTTTGTGAAATAGTCACAACAGGTGACTATGTAGGCATTTCCAGATTTTGAACGTGGTAATGGTCCAATGAGATCAATTCCGATTCGGTACCATGGACTGTGCACTTCAATAGGATGAAGAGAATGAGCTGGTTTTTCTAGTCGTTTGTTCACACGCTGGCAATCCAAACATGTCTGAATATATTAATCAATATCTTTTATACAGCTATTCCAGTAATATCTGCAAAAGCAAAATATCAGTATGAATAGAACAAACAACCAACCAAACCAAAATTGGTAGTCAGTTAGTCAGTCAATCAATTAATCAACTAGAGCTCGGGGAGCACTGGACCCGCACGCTATAGGACTTTTGGCCTAATATTTTGTGTGATAGCACAAAGGTTGCACTTGGTCCAGTGCTCAACTGTGATTGCATCTAGCTATACAGCTAAAGTAATATTTTTTTTATTGTTATTTTATTTACTAAAACAAATCCCCTTACCCTTACCTCACTTCAGAGAATTCCAGCCAAAAAGAACATTACGCTAATTATTACTTTATTCCAAGAATTATACAAAAAAGATTAATTTCAATATTTGTATATTTATTTTATTAAGTGCTGAAGGTATATCTAAATACCAGTTACTATCCATTAATCATACATATTTCAAAATAATTAGTTTTTAAACAAAATGCAAATAGTTATGTCACAAATTTCGTCACACTCATGATTTAATTCCTCGTGAAAGTTGAAGCATACAAATTCTAGAGTAATAACCAAATCATGCAACATTGCTTTCAGATTGAGATAAATGCAAAATGCTCATTTTATGAAAAAAATAAAATAATTAGCAATACCTTGATGTTATCTTCTGTCGAGTCTTGTCTCGTCCCAAATGTCCCCCCAAGTTGTCAGTATGGCATGATGCTATGATTTGATTTTGCTTCTCTTTTGTTGATATCCATTGTTTCAAAGTTCCACTTGAAGAATAGAATAACAGACCATCTTTTAAAGAAAATTTAGCAGATTTCTTTCGAATGACTCTTTTTAGATTTTTAGTAGCTCCTACAGGGTATCTACCAGATTGAAGATATTCCAATACTATCTCATAGTTTACTTCCATTGCACCTATGAATTCTACCCAGAAAGACTTGGGTGAATAGAAGTATAAGTATGTCTGATGATGTCATCATTGACTTCCTTGTGGCTGTTTATACAAGTTTACACTGCTTGGGATATGTACTTGGTCAGACTTATGTCTTTTAAGTTTTTTAAACCTCTGTGATCCTGGCTGTCTGTCTCCAAATTGTCCACAGGTTTCAAACATGTTATAAAAAAACAAGTTAAACTTACTTGTAGTGGTATTTACTAGTCTCTCATTGGAGAATGTTGGCTGTAAAACTAGCCACAGAATTACATATAATGACATTCGATGTGTTCCAAAAGTATTTTATTGTGTATTGATAGTAGTACGCCAGGCAGGTATTTTATTCCATGAACAAGAAGCAATATAATATCATGTTATTTGCTCAATTTCATGTAATATAGCTAATATGTATATAAATCTAGGTTTGCAACAGTTTGGACTATGGGGGTCCTTCATCAGTGAGTTTATTAAACATTAAAGACACACCACATAATAGCCTTGAGGTTGGAAAGGTTGGAATTAAAAATAAAAAAAAGAAAAAGAAAATATGTTCGAGTCCAAAATTATTAATTTACTATTTTGTATTCTATGTGAGATAAAAATATTATTATTCATGGACTAATGAATTGACTTTTCTTGTGATAATCATTATCCTCCTATTTTTTGATATCCTGAGAACATTCAATATTTTTATTATGCTCATTCTTAAATACTTCATAGATTAGTTATATAGCTTTATAAAAGTGATGTTAGTATGAGTAATATCACGGGTAACCGTGGTACTTGGGATAAATAGCATGAGTAACCAATTGAAATAACACAAGGTGAAGCCTAGTGTTATTTATTGCTTTATCCCTAATACTGCGGTTAGCCATGCTATCACTCGCCAATAGTATACCTCTATCCTTACAAACAAACTTTTCAGCAAAAACTAGTGTTACTAAGGTTAATCACACCACGCTTGTGCACTTACCCATATTATTTCACTTTGATAAGTGTACAGTTTCAACTCCAACAGTGCTATTTCACACTCCTCGGGCTATTTCAATCGAATGGCGATTTTACCCATACATTTTTGAATGGGCACTTTATGTGGTATATTATTATTCAAGTACTCTCTAGGCATAACACCAATCCTTTGCAAGGCAATGATATGAAAAAGTGCTACAAAAAATTGTTCATATGAAGTACTTAATCAGCTACATATAATGCAAGTACAACTGTGGTTGACCACTGACCACATAGCTGAGCTAGCTCAGCCAGTTGTAGCTGGCTGTATTTACAACCTGAAACTAAGGCAGTTTTTACCATGTCAGTAGAAATAACAACTAATTCCTAAACTTTAAATTTTTTTATTTCATTTGTTCAACAAAAATGTTGATGGGGGCAGCCTTGTGCTAGATTTTCCTGTAAAAATGGTCATAAAAAAAATAGTTAGGCACTTCCACCAGGGACACTACTATACTTAGGCTCTACCAGGGCTGTGGTATTCTGAGTGTAGTGAGGGTGCTACCAAAGGCACCTGAGGAAACAAACTAGTGCAAATGTTTGTATTCATGTACAAATGGTCATTGGCAACCTCAAGAAAAAATATTCAATTTTGAGTGCAACACAGCCAATAGACTTTCTCATTCACAGCGAAACAGTATTAACTCTGGACTAAATTGTGTTGTGCCTTTTAATTAAATTTCATTTTTGACTTTTTAATAAACAATAAAGTAACAACAAAATAATGACAACATGAGGATTTAAGTTTGCTAGTTTAAGTTTGAGTAATGTCAAAATACTCACAAAACTCATCTTATTGTGAAAACATCTCCTGCAGTATAATTGTCCAAAGTGCGAGAATAAAAATTTCCCATCAATTTTGGCAGAATTGCTTGATCAAAAAGAGTTTTAGTGTGAACAATATTAACTTTCCAAAGTTATCATCAGGATAAATTCTTTCAATATTCAAATCATTTTCATTTTACAAAAATATGATATGAACATGATTTAAAAAATTCTATACATTTTTGGTTTACTGGAACTGACCTGGTAATAGTAGGCATGGTTATGCTTTCATTGAAATTTGCCACCACTTTCTTCTAAGCAAAACGTAGTATCCTTTACAGCATCTATAATCTCATCCATGCCAGTATGGGCACTGTATACATTTAATGTAGTGCTAATATAAAATCCTGATTGAGTCACTTCAAACTTGTGATGAGATATGGATAGATTTTATATACCTGCACACATCTTCATCCACAATGTGAGTGTGCTTGGGAACGTGTAAGCACAGATATGTGTAATATGATTGTTGGATACGAGCTACAAGTATATGACTTCAGATTATGGAGCAGGTAATATCAGATTTGGGGCTACCAGTAACTTGACCTTTGAAACTTATAAATCATAATAATTTATGGTGATTTCTTACTTTATCAAATATGATTGTCTTGTTTTTACTGATAAAAGAAGCAATGCAGCAAAAAGCATTGAGTTGCCAATTAGCATATTTTAAAGCAAAATGAGTTACAAACAATTCCGCTAGCAGATATTGTGTTATAACTGCTTTGAAGAAAAGTATTGAATCTTATGCTAGAAATTACATGGCATGAATCAGCTAATCTCGGAGCAATCAAATCTGATTCTTTCTGGTCATTTCTTTGCTTGCACTAAGGTTTCAGGTTACAAAACTGGAATGCTGGAGAGTGAAATATAAATAAACGTGCTTAACACACAAGACAAAGTCCGACAAGTACGGTACTTGGCTTTCAATTCACACCATCTGTTGGTCCACAAGTTGTCAGTAGCAAAGACTCTTTTCTCTAGGACAAACTAGATCTATAATTTGTCTACCGAAAAAGACCAATAGATGATCATGTGAAATCTGCCTTGCAAGCCAATGACTACCCAATGCTAATAAATACAACACTGGCTACTTGTCATACCAACACAGTCAGATTTCCAACACCTCACCATCCAGTCAGGTCCATCATACACCAAAAGCTACAGTGATTCTTCGTTATGTGAGGCATTTCTCAGAGTGTATCAAAAGGATTCTAGCCCCTTTGGAAATGCGGACCTGTTTTAAACCACACTCAACACTGAGAAATATGTTGGTTCACGTAAAAAAACTATGTTCCACCAACTGAAAGATCTGGAGTAGTTAACCAGGTGCCTTGTGGTTCTTGTAACCAAACGTACATACATTGGACAATCAGATCAATCCAAATAAACCTATGTGACTAGGTAATACTTCACTATTCCAAATTTTTTATTTTACAGACGTTTCGACCACTAGCTAGTTGTGGTCATCATCAGTGAACTATTACAATACAATGTGAAAATGAATGAGTGACCTCAAGAATGTAACTATGGATAAGTAAAATAAAAAATGTGGACTAGTGAAGTATTAAATAAACAATATCAGTAGACAATCAGGCTGTACATTACAACATAGGCTGAAGGAGCACAGGAGAACCCTAGCACTAAGTGATGATACATCAGCTGTGGGAGACCATGCTATGTAATTCAATCATGACATTGATCAGAATGGAGTGAGAGTCGTTGGTCAGCACATGAGTTGGTATCCAAGATGTTTTTTGGAGTCATGGCATATAATGGCCCCAAAAAGCTATATGAACAAAAACCTAGGGAAATGTGGAGAACCACTCCACATGAACATAATTATTTAGCTAAGTTATGTTTTATATCATTATCATTATTATTGTATTTTAGTTTGCACACCGTGAATCGGGCACTTCGTCGAACAACTTTGTCCTCGCTCCATCACCTGTATTTATTTGATTGGACATTTTGAATAACTACGTCATACTCACATATTCTATTTAAGCATTGTATCATTAGTAACCAATATTAAAACAACTTGAAAGTTAGACTGTCGTTAGCTGACTTGATTGACAGAACTCGAGTGGAGAAGTAAAAGGGTTATAATTCCCTACAGAATACTAAACACAGCCTATGACAGCTTGGCTACTGTAGGACATAGTAACTATCTCCCATAGCAACTGTTACTAGATTCATGTTTATTTATGCATTATAGTTTTGTAGTCATCTATATCATACCGATAAAGGTTACTGGATTGACCGAAACATCTATTATATACTTCTATTGTTATAGCTAGTGCTTTTTCAGAACATAATATTTCTCCAATTGTTGCAAACCTAGATTAGTTTAATATTATATACATACATAGAGAGATAGGTATAATGTGTGCATTTATAGGATAGTGATTTTTTTGTACATTGCTTCTTTCCTTATCTGGACACGTTTGGTTTAGTAACTTATGGAAGTGTTGAGTACAATCCATAGGAAATTATGTAGTTACATATCCAAACTCCATTTTTTTTAGAATTATTCTTAGAACAATTTATTACAAAGACAGCAACTTCTGATCCATTTGTTTGTTGTTGCTGTTATTGCTATTTCTTTTATTGCTGTTGCATTGTAGTGCAAGCAAGTATAGCTTAGTAAAAACTATTATCATGTGGGTTTTTTTTATTCGAGTCTGGTACCTGATTATGCCCAATTCTATTATTCATATTTGTTTGTTGTTGTTGTTTTGTTCTTGCTTTGCTGGTTTAATCACAAGAAAAACAGCCACAAGTAGGCTTTAAATTGCAAGTCGAAAATCCTTTTATATAGATAATTATACAGTAGTTCTTAGTACTACTGGCCCTCTCATTCTTTAACTCCCATTTACCTTGCATAAAAAAATTAGTATGATTATTCTGTTGAAACTTCAGTAGCCATGAGAGTATATTTCAAAATCTGCATTTAAATTATTTACTAATATGCTATATACAATCTTTCCCAAATATTCTCAATGTTATTTCTCTGACGGCAACCAAACAGTATATCTTCCAAAGAACTTAGCTATATCAACAGCTTTTATCAACAAACAACTCTGCAGCATATCGATTGTTGATCCTAGTAAACTTTGCTCTCTAGTTTTGACATAGGATAGTGTGTGTTTGTGTGGTATGTGTGTGGTATGTGGTATGTGTGTGGGTGAAACTAACACGTAGTGAACTGTGAGATACAGCATAGGATATCATAACGGTTGTTTACATAAAGTCAGCCAGAAATAGAATAATCTGCTCACTTGTAATGAGATAACTGGTAAGGTTAGGTGTAAATTAGTGATGCTCTATGTAACATTCGCCTGTTAGTTGAGAAACAAATATCTGTACTACTGTCTTATTTTCCATTTGTTATAATTATGTTGACCATTTTTTCTTTTTTTCAATAAGGTGTGAACTGTCAACATTATCGTATTTTTGATGATGAGGGTAGTGACACATGTAAAATGTACTTCGCATATATATTATACTGTATTAGCTAACTGGTTACAATTCGCCATGCAAACTAAGACTTTAATAAAGTAACTTATAGTTATTGTAACTCTATAAAAATAGGAAACCTTTGGCACAGTAATATGTTTTACTACATATGAACAGTCAATAAAGCAATGGATATAGGATGTGAATTCTAGTACGCATGGGTGATGGAGTGGGTAGCCAGTGGGGACACTGGCCCCCCCACCCGCAGATTTATAGCTTGGGGGCACAGGGGCACACTACTGTGCAGATTTAAGTATTGAATTGCATTCGATCCTGCATATAAGCAAATAGTGGGGTATAGGATAACAGGGCCTCACAACTTCCCCATGTCGCCCGAGCTCCCCACGTCGCCCGAGCTTCCCACGTCGCCCGAGCTCCCCACGTCGCCCGAGCTCCCCACGTCGCCCGAGCTCCCCACGTCGCCCGAGCTCCCCACGTCGCCCGAGCTCCCCACGTCGCCCGAGCTCCCCCGCCCATCTCTCCCCACTTCGCCCTCGCTGCCCTCCCGTCGCCCTAGCTCCCCCCTTCTCCTCTCTCCCCCCCTTCTCCCTCGCTCTCCCACTGTCTCCCTCTCTCCCCACCTCTCTCCCCTCGGTCCCCCCCCGTCTCCCTCTCTCCCCCCTTCTCCCTCGTCTCCCCTTCTCCCTCTCTCCCCCTGATCTCCCCGGTCCCCGCGCCCCCGTGTCTCAGCGCTCCCCCTCTCCCCAGCCCCTTTCTCCCTCGTACCACCCCCCTGGTCTCCCCTCTCTCCGCGCCCCCTTCGGGTCCTCTCCCCCCCCTGAGGCGGTTACTCCCCGGTGGCCGTCCCCCCATTCTCCCTCGTTCCCCCCCCTTCTCCGCACTACTCCCCCCCTTCTCCACTCTAAGTCCCCGCCCCTTCTCGCCTTCCCCCCCTTCTCGCCTCTCCCCCCTTCTCCCCTCTCGCCCCCCCTTTCCTCCCTCATCCCCCCACTGCCTGCCCTGTCCCTCCCCCTTCTCCCTCTCCCCCGCCCCCCCTTCGCCGCTCTGTCCCCCCCCGACCTTCGTCCCCGAGGCCCCCCACTTCGCCCGAGCCCCCACGTCGCCCGAGCCCCCCACGTCGCCCGATCCCCCCAGTCGCCCCGAGCCCCCCACGTCGCCCGAGCCCCCCACGTCGCCCCGAGCCCCCCACGACGCCCGAGCCCCCCCACGTCGCCCGAGCCTCCACGTGCCCCGAGCCCCCCACGACGCCCGAGCCCCCACGTCGCCCGAGCTCCCCACATCACCCGAGCTCCCCATATCACCTGAGCTCCCAATATCATGTTGGGCTATTGTGTCCCTTATTGTTTAGAGTATAACTAGTAACAAAAAAACATTAAGAATGTATAATTAGGGGTTTGGGACTGCTCCAAAATATCAAACTAGCTAAGCTCTAAAATGTATGGACATAATAAAGGCCACCTGCCCCATGTGATGATTCTTTCTCCTTAAATTACTGTGGTGAAAGACCATTATTTTTGTTTAACATTTGCTGTATAATGCTGAAATATTACAGAAAGACACAGTGATACAGAATCATCACATGGGGCAAGTGACCTTCTTGTGTCCACGTATTTTAGAGCTTTTCTAGTTCCCATATTATTTTTTTGGAAACCTTAAATCCCCAATGTTTTTTTTGTCATTTTTTTGTTTTTTGTTACTAGTTTCCATCTTTTTTTTTTTATTGTAAATTTACCTTTAAACCAACTGTTTCTCTCCAAAACCAAGACTTGGGAAATTATCTGCACCAATATACAAAATTAGTCATTGTTAATATCATAGAAATTGAATAAAAATATTCATACATGAGCAGTACATGATTCATTGAATACATAAAAAATATCCCTCATTTGTGACCATGAGTGCCTGTGGTACTCATGTAGTAATACTAAACTTACAAATGTGTGATATTCTTCCGTATCATTTGAATAATTGCTAATCCACATTGGGTGATCTGGAGTAGGAGCAGGTCAAGTGTCAGGCTATGAACCAGATATATAATATGGCATGACTATTGAAAATTAGCTACTTACACTAGAATGTGTTGTACTACTCTGGCTTAATTCATATTGATAGAGATCCATGTTTCTTCATTGTAATGAGCAGCAAATAAAGGTATTTAAATTTTCAAAGAGTCAATCAAAGTTCTGTTCTAGGATATAATAATATTACATTAGCTATATGCAGCTCCATAATTTTAGTATTCCTGAATACCAACTTAAAAAATGTAGATAACCCAGCAATCCACAGTTGGACAGGTGACATGTTATGTTCTCTTGGCAGAGGGTGGTGATTCATGACTCTATAAATTCTTTGATTGCTGCATTGATTCTTGGAGTAAAAACATTCACATGAAAAATATTATCATATTCCATTGCATAAAGGAGCCTATAAAATATGACAAGGCAACTTTGAAAGAGATGCACCACAATTATTTAATTCTTTGATTATGCACGGACTTTCCACCAAGCATATATTCAGCAACCAGAACATTCTCTCCACCACAACTAGGAAGACCTTAGTCCATGAGCAGATAAAAAACGATTATCAATTGGGGGAGTAATTCGTACCTTGATTTTCAGTTACACTGGTGTTTGTAGTGTTGGAAAATGTGTGATGGACCCGTCACAAAGTAGCTTATTAGGACTAGGGATGCAATGTAATGCTTGTTTTAATATTTTCATAAAAAATTACATACGTTACAATTTTATAAAGTGATGATAGATCTTTGTCAGTTTTATTATTTTTTTAATTAGACATGGGAGTTTTTTTATTAAACATGGGAGTTTCTTTAATTAAACTTTTAATGAAAATTAATTAGAAAATAACTATGCCTGATTAAAATATTATTATAATAACAAAAAGCCATCTGTATATAAAATTGAGATGTGAAATTAATACCAAAAATTATACTAAAAAATAACAGGGTTATAAGTTGCTCCTGGTCATTCCAATTATAATTATGATATTTTCATATACTATGCATTAAGTTAGAAACTGAGAAGTGTTTTATGACTACAGTTAGTGGACCTCTCATAGGCAGAGGAACCAGGAGAACTAAAGGAACAATGCTCCCTACCCCAGATTATTAGACTAATCGAGCCCCCTCCCCCCCATTTCATTCAACTATACAAGCTATTTATGTAATGGGAAATAATTATACAAGATTACTGCATGTATAAATATGTGATTTATATATATTGGTGCAATTAATATGAATTTCCACACATGAAGCTAAAGTATAGTAACTAAAAGCACTAGATTTATACTTGCTTGAATGTATAAATTGTTCTTAGGGTTCCCCAAATACATAGCCATCCAGTTGCTACTTACAGGGATAAACTCTGTCAACCAATTAAGTTTCAAAGTTTGTTGATGTTTAAAATGTCCCAGAGGCCCTTGTCTATGTTTTTCAGCCAAAAAACAAACAAAAAGCATTAAGAATGTTTGATCCCTTAGAAAGTTTAAATTAGATAACACTAAAGGTATTGGAGGTATCCATGGTAATTTCAGCCTTGCAAGGAACCCTTTTCTGTTATTAAAACCTTTGATCAGATTATAATACACTTAGAGGGTGTATAACAGATAGCTATAGCCAGCATGATTATATGCTCTCTCAGAAATATACTGAAGTTATCTAGCAATATGCTCATTTCTTTGCATATGTATGACGTAGTTTATTGTTTTTTTGGAATTTTAGTGTAGTAACTAATTGTTGTTTTGGTTGAACATTTACATTTTAGTTTTAGTTATATTTTTTGACAAAACTATTTCAAAATTAATTTTAGTTTTAGTTTTTCACTAGCAAAGATTACAATTTTAGTTTTAGTTTTGGTTGGGAATAAGTAAAATTGTGATGATTGCAGTATAGCTAGCTGCTAGAGTTGGTATGTTATAAAATGAATGAGTAAAACTATCAGTCCCTCTGAATTACTCAATATGAAGGATTGTATATAGCTATAGCTAGTCTTTCAGTGAAAACCTGGAACATCCCAAAAAATGTTCAATGAATGAAAAAGTAACATGCTCTGCTCTGCTGCAGCTGGAAAAGGTTCAATTTGAAACCTTACCTAATATACATTTTTTTAACAATTTTAATGCACGAGTATTATTGTTGAGTTGCTCAAGAAGAGAATCCATTCAGCATAATTCTCGATATGACTTACTGACTCTGAGCCTGACTGATGGTCTCCCAGTATTTCAAACTTTCTTTTTTTCATTTTGGAAATACAATGACAGAGTGGCCAACCCTAACCCAGCTGCTTTAATGAAGATCTACCTCACTACCACATTTCTACACATGTTTATGTCCTTTGTTAAAGAAAGAAAATGAAAAGCACTATTGATTTTCTCTTATATTTAAGGACTGATAATTCTCATTTTCCCTTTATTATTCTCCTAAATACACTTACTATTATAGAATTATTCCACTATGCTATTACATGTCAATTATTCCGATTCTCGCACTTAAGACCAACACATCAAGGGGCCCTGATGAGATCTCATCAGTGATGTTCAAAGCCTGCTCAGTCCTGCTTTGTAACAGATTGGCTCATACAACTTATCTTCTTCAGGAAAGGCTCCCAACTCATGGAAATCATCTAGAATCACTCCCATCTTTAAGAAGGGTGACCTGAGCTGTGCTGAATACTATAAACCCATCTCACTACTTTCACTGGTAGGGAAGATCCAAGAGAGACTTGTCCATCAGGTTCTTATAAATTACCTCCTTGAGCGCAACGCCATCTCATCCTACCAGTTTGGTTTCTGCCCTGGGTGTTTTGCGTTAGAAGCCCTGGTTTCTCTGACCCAGTCTTGGCATCAGACAATGAAGGCGGGCCTGAGTTCTGTCTGCTTTTTTTTTTTTAAACCTTGCCAAGGCCTTCTACTCCATACCTCATCACTGTATTGTGGATGTTCTTTCTAAGGCTGGAGTCACAGATCCACTGCTTGGCTGGTTTCGTAATTACCTTACTAACAGGTCTCAGTTTGTGGCACTGGAAGGCTCAGCTTCACCTTCTTGTAGTGTCAACTCAGGGGTGCCGTAAGGATCCATTTTAGGCCCCCTTTTAGTCATCCTCACCTTCGATGGAATCTTTCATCTTCCCCTATCCTGCAAAAGGAATTAGTTTGGATATGCTGATGATGTTACTTATTCTCGGAAACCAGCCGTGTTGGATGATCTGGCCGTAATTTCTAACTGGCTTTCCAGTAAAGGTTTCAAACTTAATACAGGCAAAGCAAAGGCAATGATCATTTGATCATTTCCCGCAAGAAAGTCCCTCCATCATTATGTATTCAGCTTCAGGGAAAGTATATTCAATAAAATTCCTGAGAAAATTATATCCCTGTCTTCTGTCACTGCTTTCAAAAGGTGCCTAAGAAATCACCAGCTTCAGTATCATTAATGCTGTTGTTAACAGCAATTATCTACTTATTCACAACTTTTTAATCTGTTTACTGTTAGGAAGGGCTTCACATTGTATGCTCAATTGCATCAAATTATTTAAAAAAAATGCTAGCATAATCTGGCAGGGCCTATATACTGGGACGATTGCTGTCCTGCTAAGTCACCGTAAATGGTACCTCTGGAGCAGTGCTAAATGAACATTAGAGGCTTTCATGGCCTAAAGAAGTTGTTTGTATAAACAGATAGCCTAGCTACAACTAGATATTACATGAGATCTGTGCGACATAAAAAGTATTCTACATGTTTGGATTGTACAAAATAGAAATAAATTTTGACTTCCTTAATTATTGAAGAAAGTAATTCTCCCTGTTTGCTCTAGGGGTGGCTTCCTAGTCACAAAAAGCTGATGTGAGTGGTTACCATGGCATTGAATGACCCTTTACCTGAATAATAATAACACAACTATGTCAACTTTGGTACCTGAGAGCTACTGGCTCTTGACCTAATAAAAACAACTAAATATTTGTACTTATAAAGGTAGCACAGAAGTTACCATTAGCTACTGGGAAAAAATGAAATAAGAAATAATTATTTTGGTAATAGTTTATATAGCTAAAATTAACACCACATACATTTAAAATAAAACTACTGAACTTAGAGAAGTGTAGGCTTTATGTGCAGAAGCAAGAACAGTGCTTTAAATAAATGCAAACCTTTTTTATATTATATTGTATTTTTGTATCTACCAGAACACTTCAATACCACTTGGTAAAACTAAACTAATGCACAACGATGATAGGTAAAAAGTCAGCATGCAATAACTTATCAAAGAATATCATTCATAACATCACACTACATCTAGTCCCTCTCTAGAGAATGGAAGGTAGTAAGGTGGTCTTATTGTGGTGCTATCATGTGATCTGGTCATGTGAGTGTCCGAGATTGTGAACTTGTGACGTGTTGAGATTCTTGTGTGAGTGGTACGTGAAGTCTGGAATCTCATCGGTTTCTACCACAGTTCCCACTGAACATCAACACGATAGGAAGAGGGACTGTGGTTTATGATGTAAGTTGTTGATCTGCATGTTGATGGGAAACAGTGCTGAATCTGAAAGTATTTTGTTTCTTACAGGAGGTGATATTGGAATCTTCAGATAGAATTAGCTACCAACACAGAGGGTATTTAGTAAACTCAAAGATTCATTTAAAAAGTCCCAAAGCCAGTCTCTCGAAAACTTCATGTTTGTCAATACCAGGCCTGTAGCCAGGAATTTGCACAGGGGGGTTTGGATTTCGCAGAAACGCAAGAAAGCCAAGCGAAAAAGAAGGGGAAAAATATGCTAAAACTAATAATTTGCCTGATGTTCTATGTGTTCTTCTATTAATAAATCCATTGAACATTAATAACTCACACAATGACTAGCTAATAAAGTTTTAGTAGAAAATAAACATATTGAACTTACACAAACAAAAATCATGACAATAATAATAGATATAATGTATTAGCTTCATTTATTTAGAGGGCCATGGTTGATATTCATCAATTGATTGTCGATCGCTTGCTTCCACCAGGTATCTTTTATAGGACGACTGTCCAGGATGAACTGAAGTGACCCCTGCTGCCTGACTTGAGTTAAAATTACCTGCAGCGGTACCGTTATTCCTGCCCGTCTCTTGTTGTAGTAAACGAAAGATATTGCCTGCTGCTAAGCGTAGATTAGTACCAATGGGATCTTGGTTAACAAGGAAAAATTCCAAATTGTCGTTAAAGACAATTGTAGGATATTCACCTTTAATTTGACCACTTGTTTTATATTCTGGGTGCCAGACTATCGATTCTCCTTTATTTTCTCCGTGTATTAGAATAATACTTCGACCAAGAACAGTTTGGTAACACAACAGTACGATGTTGTCGTTATTAAGGGAAATTGAAGGATAGCAACCCCGTCCTCCGGGTACGTCCACTACCCTATTCCAAATTACCCTACCTTCATTTAACTCACTCACGCAACTTTTTAGAGAAAATTCATTCTTTAAAACCATAACCACTTTTTTGTCCCTCATGGAAATATCATGCATGTTTCCAGCCATGTAGGGCTCCAGCTTGCTTAAGGTCCAGTGTATTGTAGGTGTGCTTCCGTTCACCATCTTACCTACTCCGTAGCCACTATGTTCATAGACAGTAACCAAGTCACCGCTCGTGTTAGCGCAAAGTTTAGGATATGCACCATATGCGAGTTCTTCACTACCCCCATCGACCTCGGTTAGCTTTTTGTCTGTATTTAATTTCCAGATGTTGTAACGGCAATTTCTGAACTTTGGGAGGTGGGTATTGTGGGCTTCAATCGCATAAATATTGTCGTCATACTTGACTACTACCACGCTAGGGCAAGTACCGGTAGTGAATTGATGACTTTGTCCAAATCGTATTGTTCTCCCCATAATTTCCCCAATAGAGTAGTATAGGCCGAAATCAAATGAACAATCTGCAACGAGAATAACAAGGTTTTCTTCTTCAAGTACGTCAACACTAGTGGGGCGGCCTCCCCTGAGAGCAATGGTCGATACCCTATTGCCCTCCTCTCCAACAGCCATTCTCGAAATCTTGACTCTAAATGGGTAATTACCTGACAGGTTCTCCAAATTTTTTTTTCACTTGTTAGCTTCGAATTCATCCTGTACGCAAGCGCAGATTGGGGTTAAGCCTGACAACCCACACCAATACATGTCCCGCTAAGGCGTGCCCTTTGTTGCACAATTAGTGTCACTTCGAGAATTCCTCTGAACTGCACGAAGTTTGTAACCCCCGCTAAAATACGGGGGGGGGGGGGGGGGGGGGTTGTACCATTAGCGGCTGGAGTGCAATCCAGCTGGTGATAATCTTTGCAACTTCAGCGTCCATAAAACTTCTGCTGTGATGAAACTTGTGTCATGATAAAAACTTCTTCCATCTGCCATGATAAAACTTTAACTACTAACCTCCTTGTAAACATTTAGCTGGAGACCCTGTACCACCTCAAATACAATGTAAGACACCAGAGTGGAGTATCTGCACAGAAGCTAAATATATTCCACTTCCCAATGACGCACAATGTGCTTATCATATTTTACCCACACAATATGTACTAGCAACATTTTGCTTTCACAAATATTTTTCTAATGTTGTAGTAGTTCACACTCTTTGAGCGCGAAAATCCCATGGTTGCTATGGCGTTTTAAACTTAC
>WLWD01004824.1_pt1 | contig 45449 bp, 23 predicted proteins | sample 6712731 | NCBI WGS metagenome assembly WLWD01 (sample SAMN12718690, study PRJNA576275) | sponge metagenome | isolation source: marine sponge | host: Mycale hentscheli | place: New Zealand: South Island, Marlborough, Capsize Point | collected 2014-11-01 | reverse complement strand
AAAAATGTTTGCTGTGCTAAATAGATCAAGCACTATATATAAGTTAGACAGAGGCACCGAGGAAACTACCGTATTTAGGAATCCCGAAGGCCCTGAGCTGTATCATCCCGAGCGAAGCGAGGGTGCTACTAGGGGCCTGAGGGTTTCCTAAATCCGGTAGTTTCCTTGGTGCCTCTGTCTAACTGATTTAGTCTCTAAAAAAAAAAAAGCTAGCTAGGTGATACAGCCTGTTCCACCACTTCTCAAGCTAACTTGATTAATGGAAGACAATATTGACTCATTCCTGGAATTTTTATCGCCAGAAGAGCAACTCACGGAACATTCTGTTCACCACTATAACTTGGAGCCTCCAACAAAGCGACAAAAGAGAACATTAATTGCTCCCAAGAAAAACGAGGATGAGGTTATGAAGGCCAATTAGTGCTATACCTTCTAGACCATGGCTGATACTAAATCTGTGTCAATGTGTGGCAACAATGGTGTGCACACATTTCTACCGAGTACGGAGAAGAAGTTACACCCCTGAAAGAAATATCTACCCAAGAATTATCCACCAAATTGTGCCTTTTCGTCTTCGAAGTAAGAAAACAAAACGGAGAGGAATTTCATCCAAATTCACTTCTTTATCTTGTGGCTGGCTATTCCAAACAATTGAGAATGTGGAGTGAGCTAGCTAGGGTACTAAATGTCACAAGCTAGGGTTCTAAATGCCACAGGGGAGGATAATAAATGCCAACAGGAAGGACCCCGCCAATGATTTCGGCGAGTTCAAGTGTCTGTGAAAAATCAAGAACCTACCGCGTAATTGAAATTTTTTGGAGCTAGTGACTAAAATTACCATAGTACAGTAGATATGAGATAAATAGCTAACTAAGAAACTATTTATGAATTGATTGCACTGAGGATTAAAAATCTTATTCATGTCCGTAATAACGCACCTCAGCTTATTGATTATGCTGAGTGGGAATTTTTACTACTACTACTTGGTACACCAAATTTGTAGTATAACAAAGCAGAGCAATTAGTCCAGCATTTATTAATTCTGGACAGAATTTAGTTGTTTTCGCTTATTAGTTTTTTCTTAATGGTTGAATTTGACAATTATACAAAACTACTTTCATCATTACCATTAACATCTTTGTACTTTCATTTTTTCTCATGAAATAAGTGAAATGTCATGATTGCAGTACAGATAGCTGTATAGAGTTGGTACTTCATGAATTTAATGAGTAAAGCTATCAGTCTCCTAGTGAATTACTTAATATGAAGGATTGTAAATAGCTAGCTAAGCTTTCAGTGAAAATCTTGAACATCACGTAAAAATTTTAAATGAATGGGAAAAAAAACATGATCTGCTACAACCGAAATTTTTTTTCAATGGTTAGAAACCTAATCCAACATTTGGGGGGGGGAATGTTGATTGCGGTATTAAAGAATTTTGATATGCTCGACAGAGTGGATCCACATTCTCTTCCCTTCACATTGGTGGGTCAGCTGGTAATAATATATATTTTTGTCAAATCCTAATGCAGTATGATTGTTGAGTTGCTCAAGAAGAGAATCCATTTAGCATAATTCTCAATATGACTTGCTGACTCTGAGCCTGACAGACAGCTCTCCCAGTATTTCAAATATTCTTTTTTTCATTTTGGAAATACAATAACAGAGGGCCAAGACCAACTAGCTGCTTTAATCAAACAATGAAGATCTACCTTATAACCACATTTCCACACAAACAATGAAAATGTAGACAGGCACATTACTACATACAAACAACATATAAATGATAATAGGTGAATCATTATGCAAGGTGCACGTTCTGCTGCTCCGACTTTAGTGTTGCCCACGGAGGGAAGAACGATGTAGTGACTCATATCAGCACTAAGCGACACAAAGAATCAGGAAAGGCAATAGCAGCTACCGAGTCAGTGTCGTCTTTCTTTAGGCGAGACATCAGCAGCAGCACCATCAATGCTGAGTCTTTGTGGATCATGTTCATAGCTAAGCATAATATGGCTTTTTTGTCCAGTGACCATACAAACAAGCTATTCAGGGAGATGTTCCCTGATTCAGAGATAGCCAAAAAATTTGCATGCGGTCGCACCGAAGCAACAGCCATTGTAAAGGAAGCCCTATCCCCATTCTACCACATGAAGGCTGTCAACAACTTCTCCAATGCATTTTCTATTCTTACTGACGAATCAAATGACAAGATTGACAAGTCGTGCATAATTCTGGTGAGGGTTATGGATATAGTCTGGTGGCTTAGGGAACTTACCGTTTTTTGGCGGACAAAAGGATCAAATTTTGCATGTATTTTTCTTTCAACTTCATAAATATTATTAGCCTAGGAGCCCCACCCAAAAATTTTAATTAAGCCCACTAATTAAAAGTGGCCGCCAGAGCATTTATTGTTATTTATGCTTTAAATATTCTGTTTTTAGGTGCAATATTATTATGCAAGAATTATTGTATAGCTAGTTAACATGTTAAATTTCAAGTTTAAAACATAGATTGATAATAAGTGAATATTTATGGCTGCATTAGCAACTACACAATGGTGAGCAGCATACATTAACTTTGGCACAATTATATCTACTGTAATCTCCTTTGCAGGCACACTTAAAAAAACTTCTGGTATGCTAAGCCAGACCAGTTCTCAACACCGTGCAGCAGCAATTTTTGACCAAATTCACTTGGATTTGAAATTACTTGGTGGGGTTGAGTGCAAGAAGTCCATATTCCAGCCTGGTATTTACTTACTATGTTAATGTTTAGGCTCTTACAGCTAAACAATTCCTCTCTGGCTCCATCACTGAACTCAAACTGATCTCATCTTATAGCACAACTGTTAATCTTTCTATCTTTTGAAAGTGATTGGAGCTGCAAGGTACATAGCTAATGCTGCTTGCTTCCAGAAAGTGATATTTATAAATGAGGGTCTAATTTCACCAGGGTTAGCACTATAAGAAACTGAAAAAGGCTGATTCCAGTTCCATAAAATGACTCTACTGCAGTTGTTGAGTTGGGGTTATGGTCAGAATTATCCAGAGCACCAACAGTGAATAAACTATCCGTAAGACAGGCCGGGGCCACAACTCCTTCTTTTTATTGTTCAGATACTGCTGCAGCTATCATACTTTCAATTTGTAAACTTTGTCATATGAAATACAAATTCACATGTGATAAGTTGTTCAATGAGTTTCTTGCTCCAAGCCATGTGGTGAACGTTTAGACCAATGTAAATGGGAAGAGGTGGCTCAAGATCAGAGGAATGCCTTGTTTCATGGTACAAGATTCAGAAGCTTTCTTACGTGCTAAAATGACTTGACCTCCTACAGTTAGTCATGCCTGAGTTTCACATCGCCCTTGGTCTTTCAAATTAGTACCATTGAAAATTAAAGGAATATGATATATGAGGCTTGAAGGATGAGACTCCTGTAGGCAATTAGATGGAAAGGAACCATTGAACTTGAAAGGGCTGATCAATAATTATTGTAGCTGCCTTGGCTAAAATGGTAGCATCTTCAGAAAATGTCCCCTTCTGTAAAGCCTCCCTAAGCATATCTTGGACAGCCTTATTGAATGTGATTATGGTATTTCTGCCATCAAACTGTTCTTGGGCTTCTGGGAATTGTTCCAACAGTCGTTCCTTCAACTTGATTTTATTGTACTCCTTAGAGATATCAAAATCATGAAAACGACTGACCTAGAGGGAATGCTGACCTAGAGGGAATTAGAGGGATACTGACCTAGAGGGAATACTGACCTAGAGGGATACTGACCTAGAGGGAATACTGACCTAGAGGAAATACTGACCTAGAGGGAATACTGACCTAGAGGGAATACTAACCTAGAGGGAATACTGACCTAGAGGGAATACTGACCTAGAGGGAATACTGACCTAGAGGGAATACTGACCTAGAGGGAATACTGACCTAGAGGGAATACTGACCTAGAGTGAATACTGACCTAGAGTGAATACTGACATTTGAACACATTGAAGTTCCAGAACTAAAGGCTTTCCTAATGTATAACCAACTCCACAAATACTCTGGAAAGGTTTATATTATTTTCCCCAGTGTGGACCTTCTCTTCTCTGATCGACTTCTGTAATGGTTTGAGTGATATTTAGTTACCTTTGCTATAAGGTCTCCACCACCAGTATGAACCAGAAGCTTAGAGTCCTGTAACACTTATTATTCATCGTATGTTGCTATCGGCAGCAAAAGTAGAAACTTGTGGAGATTACTTTCTTCAGACGTTTTTCACAAAAAAAAATGCAGTTGTTAACTTTTACTACACTTGCTGGGTGGTCTCTCTTCGTTGTAGTCATCTACACTCTTGGAGTTATGTTTCCTTGCTTTGTTCTGTTTGGAACTATTTAACTTTAAATGATGAGATTTGTGCCAAGATGCACTTGACAACAAAATCTAATGCACTTGTACTGCCACTAAAACTTAAAGAAACACATGCAGGAAGGGCATCAGGTCCCTCAGCTCAGCTATGTTGCCTAAAAATCCTTCTCCACATTTTCGCAACTGCTTGTACATTGGTCATCGTCATGTGTGATTAATCCTGCCGACAAATGACACATCGTTTCCAATCTAACTCCATGTAATACTCCACATAGCACAGTTGCATGAACCTAGCCCGAAACAAAGGATGGTTATGTAATGGCTTAGTTTTTACTACTTCACACTTTAATTGTGAGTGTTTTCCCTATAAGTAACAATTTTTCACACTTGTTATTACTTTGATTCACCAAACTCCAAACAGTGTTGTCCGATATTATTTTTGATTGGCAGCCATCTTGCTTTACGAACGCGTTTCATGAGGGATCCTAGGCTAAAATTCTTTAGTAGGCCCTAAGGAACAACCATACAAAATGTTATGCTTTTGTCCAATGGAAACTGGCAAACTTGCATAATGACCCTAAGCCACCTGACTAATAGTGCTGTAGGAGATGTCAAGACTCGATTTCTTGACATGCCTGTTGTAAATGTAGGCAATGCACCGAATCTCTTTAGAGCCTTAAAGGATTCTTTGGAGAAACATGGGCTTGATTTCTCTAAAGCCATGGCTTTCATGAGCGACACAACAAATGTTATGAAGGGGGCACGCTCTGGGGTTCAAAAGCTCATCAAGGACAAGATCCCAACGTTGTACGATGTGGGATGCATTTGCCATCTTGCAAACCTCACCATTAAATCTGGCTTACAGGAACTGCCAATAGACATAGACCAGCTGTTTGTAGACATTTTCTATCACTTTCAGCATAGCAGCAAGAGAAACCAGGAGTTTGTTGATAATTGGCACTCCATGTTCACTTCTGAGCCGGGTGTAATTCTCAAACATTGCCCGACTCGCTGGCTTAGCCTCCTTTGATGTGTAGATAGATACTTGAAGCAGATAGATGGCTTAGTCTCTTACTTTCTTTCCTGCAATGAACAAACAGCTAAAGTAATTAGCATCACGGAGAGGCTCGAAAATCCCTTTACTAAACCCATACTTCATTTTTTTATTTACGTGCTGCCCTGTATGGATCGGTTTAACAGGCTGTTCCAGAAATCGTCAGAGAATACAACATGTGAACTCTATGTTGAGATGAATAGGCTTGTGCGGCTATATGCAGCAAATCTTATGACCAATGATGTTATTTTGGAAGCCACTGATAATCTGAGACTTCTAAATTTTGATGCTACTAACCAGCTACCTGATGAAAACTTGGGGATTGGGGATAATACATCGGTAACATTAGCTGTAGTTGAACAGGAGCATGATACAAAGTCTTTCTTTGCTTCCATTATAAGGTTTTACCTCTCATCCATCAAGAAGATGCTAAAGAATTCCCATTCGGTGATTCATTACTCAATGATTTGGGCATTCTAAAGCGTCTACATATGAAGCGAACACAGTCTTAAGGCTGTCAAAGAAGTTTCCTCAGCTAGAATTGGATACACCTGAGCAACTTGACCAATTAAAGGAAGAGTTTAGTGACTTTCTTTTGTCTCCTTCAGAAATTCAACTCCTTATTACTTCTTACAGTGCTTGGGACACTAGTTTCAATGCATACAGAACTGCAGAGAAGGTGGAAAAACCTCGTCCTGGAGCATTTTGGCACCAGATTGCTTAGATGAGATCCTTTGATGGTGAACCAAGGTTTCCTCTCCTCTCTAAACTCATGGCTGGGCTTCTTTCCATCCCTTCCTCCAATGCTGACAGTGAGAGAGGCTTCTCCATGCTGAGGAAGATACATACTGACCAAAGTTCAAATTTTGACCACTCAACAGTTGTTAGTCTGATGTCCTTGAAATTCAACTGTGACAGTTGCTGCTACGACACTAAGCTTACTTAGCTCCTTTCAGACTGCAAGAAGGCAACATTCAAATCTTTGATCAGGCATCATCTGCTACTGGCTCATCCATCGTCTGCTACTGACTCATCATCTCAATAATTGATCATTCAAATCACCACAATCTGCTACACACACAAACTCATCATCCAATAACCATATTCATACTATCTTAATGATTTCATGATGGTCAATTAGTGGGTGTGGCCTATCCCGATTTTTCATTTTAGAAAGTTGGCAACTATGCGAAAAACTCCATAAACTTTGGTAACTTTCTTACAATAGTTATACAGAATTAATGCCACCTGCATAACCGCCCCTTTTTCACTTGCAAAGTTGACATTTGCGTGCTTAAAAGGAAGTTCATTGGTTTTATTACCTTAAATAGTTTAACATCTAATCCCAATGCTGCTTGCAAATCATTTCTATTTATTATTAGTAAGGTATTATGGGAGAGTAAAGGTATTAGCTAAACCAAAGTATTGTAACTGTGATAACCTGAGTTATCTCACTGCTCACATACCTAAAAATTGCATTGCGAAGATATCTAGCATGGAATATGTAAACTAATAATATTTCATGGTGTTATTTCATTTCAAGCTGTATTGTGCAAGCTCATTTCCCTAGTAGTCAACAGGCCAAGCTTACCACTTCTTCAAGTGTTGCCTACCTATCCCGTTAGAGCAGCTGCTAAATATCAGCTGGGGGTGTGGGTAACCCACTGCAAACTTTACACTGTGAGTTACCAGAAACTATACTGCAATGGAGATTTCTAATGGAGTAAACCACTTATTACACATCAGTATGATATGGCAGGATATTTCACTCTAAGAGAGCTGTGGTGGTACCAGGCCACCACATTCACAGTACACACACACTTCAATCATTACGAACTCTTTCCGTGTAACAATAGCTTCTTTGTCTATTTCTAATTCCTCATCACGCACGCCATCACCTGATCTTTATGTCACCTAGGCTGCCACCTGAGTCGCGCCAAATCTCTACGCTAGCTTCCCGAGGCTTTCTAAAGCCTTCAAACCCCCGGTTATCAACCCGAGCGAGTGACAAGGGTTGGCTGATAAAGATTCAGTGAGGCACAACCGAAAGGCTGCGCATACCCGCAGGCCATGATAAAGGAAACCCACGAGCATGCATAGTATACCTGTCCCGACCGGCCATCCCACCACAAGAAATATATATATAGTATATATATATATATATATATATATAGCTACATTATAAATATATAGGATATATGCAAACTTTTCCATTTACAAAATATAGTCATTTTCTTAAAAAACAGCTGTCTCTCAGATCAACAGCCAATAAAATAATTAACTAATGTTTCAACTTCTTAAGTTGTTAAACAGGGAAAATGTCTATTATAGTTGTTACTATTTTAGCAATGACTGAATCAATAGGTAAGGATTTTTGGGATTAAAAAGTTAAAGTCAGCGTTTTCCAAGCTCATGTATTTGTGAGTAGCTAGCTTACTATTCTCTTAGCTAGACAGATAAATTACCATTAACCATTAGCTACAATCTTGGTATTGTAACTAATTAATCAGTCTTGCTATTCCTTATTACATATATTATAGTATGTTTCAAAAAATTAATAATGAAAATTAAATAGAAGAGAGTATAAAAAAAATCCATACAAAAAAATGACAGTACACAAAAAATGAAAATAAATTATATATAATATATTATATATATGAGGTGTGGCTTGCACACAGAAGAATTCCAGCAGCACCCAGCTAAATATAGACACTCAGCAATTTATGACAATGTAAAAAATCTCATATATGAAAGTAGTGATTAAAGAGTTATATGATTAAGTTTCCCTATTATTTTCTAGATAAAAAAATTGGAAAAAGATATTCTTCTTGTTACTGAAACAACAACTACCAGGACCTCCTTTCACACAAAGTTTACTGTCTGCTGATAGTTCTTTTTGTTTAGTAGTATTTGGAAGGTATTGGCCAGTAGACATGCAGGGACAGGCTGTCTGTTGTTTTTTCGTCCATCTCACTCACACTATATATAAACTCGCCAAGCGTGGGGACGGTTGGTTGCAGGGATGGACCGCGTATACAGGCTGCTCGGGGCAGATCAGATTCACTACCCGAGACCAATTTTTTTTTAGACGAACCTCATACTTTTTTTTATTTAATAAATTACAAGTAATTCAATTTGTTTTATTTTAAGCTGAAATTATTAACTATTTTCTAGCCATAGATAAACAGCTCTACTCTTAGCAATAAAGCAGCCCGAATTATTTGGCCGATTTTCTTGTCGATTCTGCGCCCAACATGCACTAGTCTCAGCCCCTGCAGCTAGTGAATTAAAAGCTAAATAAAATTAACATAGAATTGTTGTATAAGTCCAATCATAATTTTTGAAAATGAAGCAATCTGATTGTGATTAAACACTCACAAGTGTTCTCTATTAGATAATAGAGAATTAAACAACGCTTCTGGAAAGCCCTAAGCAGTATATACCACTTTAATTAAGGTACAGGAAGTAGGCTGATTCTGGTGCGAGGTTTTCAACCTGAGCGCATCATAATGTACAGTACAGTGCTTAAAATAGCCCAACAGTGACATTCAAACGCAGAGTTCAAGTAGTAATGGAGTTTAATGGCTTACAAGTTATATTGCTAAAAATAAGTTTGTCTTCTTCAGGTACTTATTAGATTCATTCTTCCAGGTATCTCCTTATGATTGATATTATCATTTTTGTTGGTTTAGTTAAAATTTTACAGGTTTTGAATTTCAATACAATTTGCCTCCAGAATGATGTGCTTTATGAGTGTATAGAGGATCAAGATTTGTTTCTCACATGGGATGTCAGACAGAGCTCATCATCCACAAGCTCAATGTTATTCACTCGCAGTTATAGTAGACTTGGTAGTACTGCAAACTATACTGAGACAACAGGATCATCAACTTTTTCAGTGCAACTAATTTTTATGAACTCCACATTTATCTCTTCAGTTCTAACCATTACAAACGTGACAAGTTTAAGAGAGTCTTCTATAATGTGTAATGGAGAAATGGAGAATTTAGCTGACAGCATACTGTACTCAGAGAATTCAGGTGGGTTTATATATTAAATGAACCACAAAATATCTAGGTTCACTGCTGGTCAAAAATTTCATGGATAATCAATGTTGTGCACATTCATGATAACTATTATTTTGGTTCTTCTATAACACAGATAGATATTATTTCTGTTTATGTTCTACTTTAATGAGCTTAGTATAGTATCATTCAACATTGTAATTAAGTCACTTATTATTTCAACAAATCATTGTCACTTAAATTTAGTTCAATTTGTTCAATTGTTTTCACTTATTATTTCAACAAATCATTGTCACTTAAATTTAGTTCAATTTGTTCAATTGTTTTCACTTATTATTTCAACAAATCATTGTCACTTAAATTTAGTTCAATTTGTTCAATTGTTTTCACTTATTATTTCAACAAATCATGTCACTTAAATTTAGTTCAATTTGTTCAGTTGTCTTCATTTTTGAGCTAGCATCATTAAAGAATGGTAAAATCAAATTCAATTTAATTAATACAACTAAAACAAGCAGTACAGTCACTTACACTAACATAAGGGATCAGACATAAAGGGGAGGGGGTGCTCAAACCAACCCCCCCCCCCCCCCCCCCCACCACACACACACACTCCTCTTAATGCTAATTTACATGGTACAGATAAAGAAAGTTCCTAATTTGGGACAGTTCAGCCCCCCACTTTTGGTTTGCTGTCGGTCCCCATCTCTGTATCAATACTGATGCCATGTTAATTTTTTTACCCACACTCACTTTTCATTGCAAGTAAATTTAACTATTAAGATCTACTTGTAGCTATATACTGCACTGCAGCTTAAGCTATTATAACATTCAATATCTTACATAACTGTGTCCTCCAGTTATAGAAATTAGCTGTATTATGTGTACAAAGTGTTATACCTGCTGTATCCTCACCCAGATAGCAAGGGGTGAAGCTAATGGAGATCATTATGTAGAAGAACAAAAAGGAAAAATGCATGCATTCCCAAATAAGTATATCTGCTAAATATTCCTATGGTTACACTTCTTGTAAAATATTGGTAGTTACATGCAACAAACCTTAAAAAGGAAAATAAAACTTGATTGACAATGTAGGTTGACAAAGGTAGTGCAATTATGTAACGTTTCAATAAACAGAGCTTAGTGTCTTGGGAAATAGGCTCAAACTCTCTCTCTCTATAATATTTTAATTTAAAGAAGCAAGCGCTCAATTCTCTAAAAAAAACTTAGAAAAAAAGACAACGGATGTTAACTTGAACGGATAGTGATAAGAATTAATTTATGAAATCAATTAATACAAATTACTCAAAATTAATCAATTAATTAGGCTAGATTTGTTGATATTACATTACTGCCATGAATTAATTCAGATAGAGAAAGAAATCACTTGGTAATAATTAGTTGTGAATTATAATCCCAGCCTTTGCCATAATTTTTGCATGTATATTGTAGATAATTTCTTACCAACTTTGGTCCTTCTACAAAATGGGCGAATAGACAATAATTTGAAATTTACAATTGAGTGGAATTCCAGTATCACTGGGCGTCTGGGTCACCAGTATATTATGGTCAATATTTATACTGTGACATCATCAACTCCTGAATGGCACACTACTCTCAGAGAACCTTCAGCTTATTTTTCACTGCGAAACAACACCGAATACTCTATTAATATGTCACTCTGTAATGAAGCATCCAATTTCCATTTTGGTATGTGTTGTAAATACTTTATGTTATAGGAAAACATTAATGGCTCTAAATTGTAGGAAGATGTCCTCTCCTCGGACATATTGAGAGCATATTTGTACAAAGTTATAGCGTAGATGTGTCTGGTACTACTTGTGCTGTACTAGTTGATGTTTCCAGCAACAGATCTGTAATCATGAATTGTAATAACAATGGAGAATGGGATTGGAGTGCTTTGCATTTCTTATTTGATAGTACAATTGTGATTGATGATAGAACAGGTCAGTAATAAAAAATAATATGTGCCAGTTGTTATTTGAGTATATATTATAATAGAATTTATGTAGTTAAGCATAATAATACTGCTGAACAATTGCTGTTATATATAGCCAGATCAGTTCTTTACACTTACTGAATTAATACAATCATTATTATAGTATTGCACAAACTCATATTTTTAATAAACAAAAATATGTAATATTAATTGAGCACATTGATAAAATAACGAATGTCTTTATGTGCATTGACATTATGATAAACTTGATCGGTTTGCATTGTGTATTATGTATACTTCTATGTATTTGTCATAGTATGTGTTCTATCTTTGTGGTAATAATGTTTTTACAATTGGGTTACAGAGAAAAATGCAATTAATCATGATGATGTTGGTAGATCAGAAAATGTTACCACAGTCTTCCTAATGACTGGCATAACCTACCCAGTTGCAGTAGCCATTGGAACTGTGTCTTCTGTAATTGGTATTTTTATTGGCATTGTCGGAACATGTTTTGGAATGTTTTTGAAAAGTAAGAAGAAAATGTGTTGTTATGAAAGAAATCAATCACAGAGCTTAAATGTTCCTGTTTATGAAGATGTTACAACAGAACTGAAAATTCAAGTTTCTCCCAATGTTGCTTATCAAGATGTACACAAGCAATTTTAGTAAACAATATGATCCTTTTTGGTCTATTTGTCATAACATTGAATATAACTCATAAGTAATTTTAAATAAAGTAATGAACAGATATGTTTGCAATGATAAAACAAAAATATAATATGAACTTGTATTCTTTGTCTTTAATTGTAGACTTAAATAATGCAATTTGTCCTATTAATTATCATTAAACATTAGTCTTACAACTAGAGTTACTGGTGTTGAATGATGATAGCTAAATAAAAATATTAAGGTTAGCTTTACACAATTTAAGTAAAATACTTGTCCAGAAACATTGTCTAAATAATGTGGATTGTGTGTTTAGAAGTAGCAAAGCTAAAGAAGCTGATCACCCCTGAAACTAGTTATCAACACATTATACACTACTTTATGATTTTGTTTTGGTTGTCAATGGACACTTTTCAGGCAGTGTAGTTAGAAAGAAGAATATCATCTTCAGGTAATCAGTTTTGTAAGCTAATAAAGGTAATGTACAACCTTGAAGTGAGTGTCACAATTAAAGAATAGTGAGGTGATATACTTGCATTAGCAATTATTAAAAATGATTTTGATCTTTCATTCACCATAGATGAATATTTAATTTTTCAGTACATGTTTCAATTGTGCTTATATCTCTCTTACACTCTCAAACACCTATTATTTTATATGACCACTGTACTTTCAAAAAAATCCCTAAATTTATATTTTTAACCTTACTCCTCTCACCTGTGGCATCACTAATGTCTTCTAATACAACTTTTAGAATAGTCAATGCATTCTGTTTTTTTTTAATCTTATTATTTGAGGAGTTGAAAACAGGTGGTATGACAACAGTTAAAAAAATTAAAGAGATAAGTTTGGAGGATGTAATTATCTTGCTCTATTGTGACAAAACCTTTATTTTGAATTTTGATGTTGAATATTACATAGTACATATAACAGTGTAATTGTAATAAATATAATATCCTTGTCATAATTAATTGTTAAATTTCCCATAAATAATAATAATAGTCTTACGACAACCACTAATTGTGGTCCAACAGAAGGTGCTAGCAAATAAAATGTTTTTGTGGTGCACTAATTCTAGAATAATAAATCCTAGCCAGTTGGGCAAAATTTGGTCATGTAGTTAGCTGAATAAAAAAAATTTGACAACAATAATAGTAACTGTGAAAATGGATGGATATCAGGGAAGAATGAAATCAAGTTAATATCAAATAGTGATAATTCTTCTCTTATTTGATATTTGCAGGTTTATACCGATTTTTAAAGAGGTAATCGATAAAGAGAGAGTGTCTCCCATTCTATTCCATTGGCTTATTAATTTTGTCCATGGATACAGTATTCAGCAGCGCCTTTATCATTATAAAACGCATTGTTAGAGGTGATTATACCATACTTCTTATCTTAGTAATAGTGCTTATTTTAATTTTTAACGATTACTTTCAGTGAAATAAAAAATACAGCAGATGACTGTACAGCAAATAACTTGTAGAAGGGCCAACATTAAGAAACAAAAGAGTTTTTATTTGCCCCCACACCAGATATTTTTGATGACATCATGTCATGGATGAGTACATGTACAGAATGTTCCAAAAGTTTGTGCACAACTGTCCATTAGTGCAGCTATACTACTACTAACTAATTAGTTTAGTTATTTATCCACTATATCATTAACTATTTGGTGTAATTATCAGTAGGTGCACATCTATTAATGACTAATTATATTATTTCATTTCTGCCAAGTATTTTTTTGTTTATAACAACCCTGTTTTTTCTTCATAATTAATGTAAGCTATCTTTTCATGTTAACTAAAGTCTTATTTTGTACTTTATGTTTAAGGAATTTAGCAAGTACTTGAATAAAATACTGTAATGACATTATTTAAAGGAAATATATTTTGATACATTTACCACTCAGGTATCCCCAAGTGACCAGTGACTTCAAAAGAAACCATTCAACAAGCATGCCAGTGTGGGGAGAGCCACAACAGGATGCCAACTACATACAGTTGTATGCAGCTACATCCAGATACTCCAGTAAGCCAGCAACTCAACCTGGATATTTTCACTCTGGAAACTAATACAGTTTCATCTATAACAGTACAGTAAACAAATCAAATAGTAATAATAATAACAATAGTGGGCTATTAGCTTCATGTACCAATAGGAGGCCTTTGATTTGTAGCAGTTAGAGAAGAGCAAAGAAAAGTCACCGTAAGACTGATAAATTATACAATTGTACGTATGTTTGTGAGTGTGGGATAGAATGGTATTGGTGGGAGTGGAGGGGGACACTCGGGATAGTGTAGCATAGGTTGTGCCCACTGGAGCTCGATACTCATTAATGGAAACAGATGGTGTTCTATATCTAATCAATTAGTGTGATTGCCAATTAGCAGAGGCTGAGGCCAACATATTTCACAATGTGGCAAATCCAAAACAATTTAAATGCATTTTTTCACTTGAATAGTTGAGTGTTCATTGGATGCAAGTAACAGTGAGAGATGATGGCGTCAATTCTTCTATCACATAATTTATCCAGCCATCACTGGAATTTCTTAACATGCCATTTGGACTTCCTTCTTCCTCAAGACAGAACATCTTGAATAGCTGCATCCTATACCACACATTTATCCCGCTACCATACCACTGAATTTCATAACCAAACACCAAACTTTCCTAATATTTATTCCTTCTTCCCAGATTGAAAAAACATCTTGGGCTGCTGTATCCTTAAAACATTACATAGTTATCTGCAGCCATTCTTCCTGACAGTTGGGTAGATGTAGGTGGATATAATACACACTGTATTGTCTTTGTCTTTCTCTCTCTCTCCCTCCCAAATTATCATTCAGGAAGAGGGAAAGGAAGTTAGAGGGAACTGCCTATTTCTGGACCCACTGTCCTCAATGTAAATGACAAGGGTTGGTTCAGTTTAGTGAAGTTGCCCATTGTGCCAATTTTATCTGTTATAACCCAATTAAAAATTTTTTTTTTTAAATTAGCCCACATACTTACTGAAACTGTAGCTAAGAGGCCAAGCTTACTTGAGAGCATCAACCTTGAGGCCTGGAGCAATGCTGGGCAACAAACAGGAGACGCTTGAATCGAGCTAGACCACAGAAGCTGCTGCTGTATCCTTCCAGGTCAAAGTTAGGATTGTCCACATTGTAATGTGAAGACAAGTGGGACACAGCGTCTTCTTCATCTACCTGCATGGGCTCCACACCATCCACCTACTTCTCCAGGGAAGCTGAGATAAGTACGCAATTCCATATTTGTTAGCTAAATATGCAAAATTAACGCTGGCCTTTCTTTTTTATAGCTAAGAGCTTGTCAACAGTGACTGGTAAATTCAAATAGTCAGATTGGTTCAAATTTGGTACTACAAAAGTTACCACTGCTTAAGAAAATGAGGTAAGAAAGTAATTTTGTATTTGTGCGCTAAAATTGATTGTCTTTTGTTTTTGTAGGTGAGAGCTTGTTGTCAAGAATTCAAGGTAATTCAGTTGGTCAAAGTAACTTCAATTTGATACTACAGAAGTTATCAATACTCAAGCATGATGTAAGTAGTAATTCCATATTTGTTGGCTAAAATTACAAATATAACATGGTTTCTTATTTTTTATCGTACTGAGAGCTTGTGTTCAAGAGTTATGGTGGATTGAGATTATCAGAATGCAGATGTTTGATACTACAAAAGTTACCATTAATCAGGTAAGAGAGTGATTTTGTATTTGTTTGCTGAAATAAAAGGTCATAACTGCTATTATAGTGTTTGCATGAACTAAGCTAAAACATAGTAACAAAACTTAATTTTACGTTACCTAACTATCAGGCTCGCTCGCCATTTGTGCTCAAGCACACCACTAGTTTATATATATGGACGTACGTATGTCATTTTGTACTTTGACCCTCCGTATTTTTGTGTTCGCTCCGCGTTCGACCCTGTCCCAAACTTCACTAAACAGAATCCTCCGGTTTAGCGACCATTACCCATATCACCTTCGAAATTGAATTGTTTACCGCTTTGAATTTTTTTGCGGGTGCAGTTAAAACTCAAAAACTTATGGGAGCTCCATTTCTATTCGAGTTCGTGGCGGTGGTAAGTTAATACGCTATATGTCACAGTTATAAGCCCTACTCAACAGCATTTACTTGAAAATGCATTGTCCACTAGACGAATCACGAAGGTAAGTCTTGCGTAGGTATGTTCAGTTGTGTGAAACATTGTGCATTACAACTACTATTAAGAATATCACAAATAAAATTTTAAATAACGTGACTTGATTTTGTTGCTTCTTTTTCAATTCAAACAGTTGAGGGGAGTTGTTACTATGGCATTGAAACCCCTGTGGAATAGAAGATCTGAAATGCCAAGCATGGGGAAATCCTCGACTGTGCCTCCCACTCCCTCAACCTCTTAATCATAACAAACAAATTTCTGACAGCGATTCAAATTATTTTGTGGCATGCCGATTCATTACCAGATGTTACACAAGCAAGTAAGAAAAATGCATATTTTGAACTTCTCATTATCATCATGATTATCTTGCTTACAATTTAATACACTTCTCAGAGAAGTCTAGGGAGGAATGGAAGCAGACACATAGTGATAGTGTACAGCCATAACAATTATGGCCACATTCCAGCGCAATGTAAACCAAGTAACAAATGCATTAATTAGATTAGTACACCAGTATTTTTTTATACCATTAATTAGATCAGTAGACCAGCATTTTACACTGCATTACAGACATTACTAGCCTAAATGCTTCAATATTATCATCAAGTTTATATTCACTTCTCCATGAAAGCAAGGACATGCTAGTGGGCACAAAAACAAACAAACAAACAACTACATTCATTGCTAACTGGCACACAGCTATGTGTGTAATTCGAGGCATTGCGTTTTGAAGGACTTCTGCAACTTGACCAAAATTATAAAGACACTTCCTTGGACTGAAATGATGAGAAAACAATAAGACCAGGGGCATTTCTCTTGAAGTAATAGAAGTACACGACAGAAAACTACCAGGCTATTAGTAAAACATTGCCTGCACACCTCACAGCACTTCTGTAAGTGTTAGGCCATCCTAGCAATATTTGGTTAATATATATATATTTTAAACATTAATTTTCGCAATAAAGAATAGTGGGCCCAAAATAGTGTTAATAATTTCATCACACCTGCCATAACTAGGTCCAGAACAGTTGATAGTTTATTAGATTCAGAGCTAGACGCTTGTACAATCCAACAGTGGACATTAGCACAATTATGTATATGGCATTTCTCCATAAAGACAAAGAGAAACTAAAGAAACTTGTGAAGTGTAATATATTGGCAGGATGAATAAGGCTTTAATATAATGCTCGTGCATTATTATTACTCAATGACTCCTTGTCATGTAAGTGGGTACACAGCCAGTGAGACGTTGACATGTATAATATTCATGCTGTAAACCAAAATTCTTAGAATTGTTTAAAAAAATGCTTATCACTGGTTAGAAAAGTGCATGATATTTACAGTCTGTAGTTCTCCAGGTACTGGCATACTTCGAATTATAGAGGATCAATAGGCAGAGATTACGGTTCGGCGGCTCGGTTGGGTGGCTAGACTTTCACACCGCTCCAATAATCAGACCTCTTGGTACCGAAACCTAAACAGCGCCTCCAGTGCATCCCTCTGTCTCCTAGCTACAGCCGGTGTGTGTGTGTGTGTGAGGTCATCACTCACCCCATTCCCTGCAGAACAACACAAAGAATGCACAGAAAATAATCAATTATTCAAAGATTGGATAAGAAATATACTCACTCTGGAATTGCCACTGGAGTCCTTAAAAATATCACACTTCACCACTGGTACAGCTAAACAAAACAGCATACAAGTCATGGAAAAAAAAATTATTTGTGAAATTTAGCACATTTCAATTTTAATATCCTTAATGGTCATTGCATTAATCACATTATTAGTTCCTCACCAATCACCTCTGTAACTTTCTCATGCAATAGACTATACATTACTGCGTGTCCTAATTATATTGTATGGCTATCAAACATGTACACAGACATCATGTTGTAAGCCACCTGGCCACACCGTACCCTTCCGCATGTGCTCCCTGAAGGACTGGTGAGTGGTGGCAAAGCTGAGGTTGGCCACAAATATCCTTCAACCTGATTTCTCTCCTCCTCTGTCCCTCTTATTAGAGGATCTGTCAACTCTGTAAGGTGTGTGTCTCTTTGTAGAAGTAAATGATCCTCTGATAGGTTCACCTATATAATCTCTTCTCTCTCATAATTCTCTCCAAATGGGATGTGCCCAGAATTGCTCCCAGAACTCATTTCTGCCGCTATTTCGTCCAAACTTCGGTCCATTCTGTGTCTGCCTTCACTATTTGAGGACATCTTTAATGAAGTACCACCAGCTAAAGACGAGAAAGCTGGAGAAAGTTTATCTCTCCCAAGCTTAAAGAAAGCACACGCCCTCTGGCATAAGTATCACGTGATTATCACATGTTGGGTGAATCCTAGCAGTGGGCATGCTGACAATGTATATTAGGGGAGGATCATGTTAGGTTGCAGTGCACGCTGTTGTTCAGGAAGTGTGTGTGTGTGAGTAAGAAGATGTTTAGGCTGCAAAAGTTGCTGTGGAGGACATTGTGCGGAGTATTTGGTCTTATGGGAGGTGCATGTGAAAGGTGTAGTTAGGTGGGCAGGGTCACTAAGCGCTAGGCTTTTATATTAGGGAAGGCAGAAACCACTAAGATGATTAAGCACATAGTTGTGGGGAATGATGCCATCTTAAGAATATCTCTACCTGTTGGGTGGATGCTACAATGCTATCTATGAGATAGTTTGGCAGGAAAAGGTTATTCAGTTTCAAGATGATGACGGTGTAATAGTTGGTTTTGTAAATCATGTTCAGTCGACATACATATTTTAGAAACAACGTGGGGTATCACAGTTGATGTAATCAACTTTGAAATTCTTTTAAAATGCACAGAATAAGATCTATAAAAATCAGTGGTTTCCTTGCTGGTTGAGAGGGATGAGTTGGTAAGGTTGGAGTATGGATGTACATGTATAAGTAAATGAAATTTTCAAGCAGTAATGCGGTATTTTACTAAAAAGGTATTTAATTTAGAGTTAAATTAAAGATTGAGTCAGAAAAGGCTGAATGTTATATAATCTGATGGTGGAAGACACGTGTGGGATGTGAAGAAGGAGGGGCAATGTTTGTATGAATTGTTGATGTGTGTATGTTTACACTTTGTATTGATGGGCTGTTGTGTATTGTGGCTGCACTTCCTAAGGTTGGTGGTATATGAGGATGAAGAGAGTGCAGAAGTGGCGCTCAGGAAACTTCCCAATACGGAGCTTGACTCAAGGAAGCTGTATCTGAGGAAGGTTGGTTTGGCAGGCCATCTGGCCTATGACGTAATGGGCAGCATGAGAAATGGTGTTGGCAGGATGGAGGAGGAGGATGAATGGATGGAAAGAGACTATTTATTAAATGATTTATGGGGAAAAAGAAGGAAAAAATATTTTTTTTAACGAATGGGTACAATTTATTGCTAAGTTTACCTGTCATATGCAGGTAAGTATAGCAATAATTGGGTATTGATTGGAGGGGTTGGGCAGCAAAGACCTCGTCTCTGGTAATGGGCACAGCAGATTATGGATGATGGATATAATACAATAGCTGTTTGCTGGATCGGATATTATTGGATTTGTGCGTGTGTGTGTATGGAATGACAGGAGCATGCTTATTAAAGACTCAAATTCTGCTAATGACTTTGTATGGCAGTATCTGGACAAAGCTGCTGCGCTTGATTTCATCCTAATAATTTGTGCGCATTTCATGAGCTTGGAAACAGATGTTGCCTTCTCCAGAATGTAGCATATTTCTGGTTTAGCTTGAAAGTTATTTAAAGCACCCTTCTCAAATTTCATATTGTTAATCCGCTATGACTGGCTTATGCAGGATAAGCCAGTGTAATTTGGGTTGGAATATGAAGTTGATATGATCCATGCTTGATATCATTTAAAAATGACTGTTCCTGACCATTATCTTTTTTCCTTTAACTAGGACCTTCCTCATGAAGGCGGGAGTGAGCAGCTACCATGGCAGAGGCAAGCCTCTTCCTAACCCCGCAGCAACTGTCTTCATTGGAAATGTGAGATAAGTTCTGCTGTTCTGGTGACCTTTTCCAGGTAGTTTTTATTGCCTTCCTAATTTGAATTCTGGGCTGAGTGCAAGTTTCTAGCTGCATAAGTTTGGAGGGTAAATTGTGGCAGCTACAGCTTCCAACTGCCATCAAAGGTGTTTTTGTTTTTTAATCATGTTGTGGTCAATGCCACAAATTAGATTTTACTCTCCAGCATTAAGTGACACAATCGAAAATCGGGGATGTTAGTTTATTTATTATGTATGGACGTACGTGAGGCATTTTTGTACTTTGACCCTCGCGTTTTTGTGTTAGTTCGGTTGTCGACCCCGTCCCAAATTGCACTAAACAGAATCCTCTGGTTTATCGATCAGTACCCGTATCACCCTAGAAATTGAATTGTTTACCGTTTTGAATTATTTTGCCGGTGCAGTTCAAACTTGACAACTTAAGGGCGAGTTAGTGGCGGTGGTAAGTCAATGCGCTCTTTGTCATGGTTATAAGCCGTGCGCACAGTATTTACCTGAAAATACATTGTCCACTAGACTACTGCGAAGGTAAGTCTGTGTAGGTGCATGTCCAGTTGTGTCAAAGCATTGTGTGTTACAACCACTACTTAGCTAAAAAATATCACAAAGAAAACTTTTAAATAACGTGTATTGTTTTGTTGTTGTTGTTTTTTCCTTCAATTCAAGCAGTTGCAGAGAGTTGTTACTATGGCACTGAAATCCCTTTACCCTGTATGCTAAATTTAAACAATGGACCTTATTTTCAGTAGCTTCAGTGTTAGAAGTCAATAAAAATAGTATAGTCTTTAGGCTCGCTCACCATTTGTGCTCAAGCACACCACTAGTGATATTGAAGAATCATGTAATGTTACATCCAGCAATCAAATGACTAGCATAACCTACCCAGTTGTGGTAGTCGTTGGGACTGTGTCTTGTTTATTTGGTGTATTTATTGGTATTGTTGGGAATCAACTCGCAATTATATTGATAAAAAAAAAAGCAAAAGTGTTGTTATAAAAGAAATCAATTGCAGAGCCAAGATGTTCCTGTTTATGAAGATGTCACAATGGAACTGAAAATTCAAGTTTCTCCCAATGTTGCTGCTTATCAAGATATGCACAAGCAATTTTAACATACTTCTCAATGATCATAAACATTTTGTTTTTGCTTTGTTTTTGTATATTCATCATAGCATTAGATAGAACTCAAAATATATACTGTACAAAATCAATTTTACTATGTTGTACTTCTTATTCTTATAGGAAAGGTTTCATGAAAAATATATTTTTCTATTTGATGTGCTTTAAACGTAGAGGTCGCGTTTATGATTCAATGCCCTGTGTACGTACCAAAGTATTTCCTGATAAAGATGAACCCTGAGGATAGTATCTTGCAGTACTCTGATAGCACGCTGTATATCTTTTGCAGTAGAATTTAGCTGCGTCAATGGCGAACAGTACTTTAATTCATTCTCTGATTCATTCTTCAGAGTTAGAGCCCGCCATTTCTTCTTGTAGCTATTTTTTTCTGGTTTGTTTATTGTTTTTCCTTCTGTTAAGATGCTTATATGTGACATAAGATTTTGTGCCTTCCTCCTGTCAATGTCTATAGAGAGGAATGGATTGACTTATGAATGACACTATCATACATACACTACGTACCTGTTAATTTTCTTTTGTGTCAATGAATTTGTATTACTACTTCTTTATTCCTTCTTCGAATTAGTATCAGTTTCCTTTTGTCACCCTTCATAGCAAGTTATATATTCTTAGTTTGTATCATTTATTCAGTTCTTACCTTGTCCAGTCGCGTGTACATTACCTTTACTCTAGCTGTTTATAATGTATTATCATGTTACAACCTATTGAGACAAACATTACCTGTACTGTGGCTAGCTACCAAGTAGAACTCTGATGACAGCATTACTTGGATAGTTAGTACCACAGATTTGTTTCCTACAACTTTGGAGGAGTGAGTGATTGTGAAGGAGAAAGGATCAGATTCCTACCTATACACCCCAAACCCCCCTCCACACACACACACACACAATTGGCTTAAAAATGTCACGTTAACCACAACAGAATGTACTTCCAAACTCTGTTCAAAACATACAAATAGGACTGCATTTTCCAGCAAAACTATCCATCGAAAAATTATCAAAAAAAAATTGCAGCAATCAGTGACTGTATGAACAACAATTAAACGTGAAGGTCGCGTATAAAAGGGCGTAGCCGAAGACATATTTCGCGATAAGTGGAAAATGGCGGCTGACAGTTTTTGTCACCGACTTCCCAGACCAATTTAATAGCTTTACAGCAAATTAGCGCATGGTCCCACAGCTATCTCTCCTCCCCCTTCCCCACCCCCCACTCCCAAATAGCCAAAGAATGCGGCACTGGGTATACCTCTGATTATTCAGGGAGTGACCTCCTTCTCATCATCACAGTCTCCTCAATTGTAGGCTATAATATTTTGTGTCCTGATGATATTGTATTTTTCTTTAATGACGCTTTAAGAAAGGTTTGGTCAATGTTAAGCCAGTTTTGAAGAGTGAATAGTACAACAAATAACTATTTCAGATCATGTTTCATACAAATACTTATCTATAATGTGTTTTTTTTTACTTTTTGTTAGCAACACAATAAAATTATCTACGAATAACTAAATGATAAAAAATATTTTAGCTTTTGAACACCACATAGAAATAACACTCTGTCACACAGTTAACACTACCATAGAAGATTTCATAGACAAACAGTACATTAGTGTCTGAGTATTATTTGGAATCCAATATTACGGCAGCAATATAACAGGACAGGATAGGTGTGTGTGTGTGTGTGTCAGAGTGTGTGTGTGGTGGCTGTATGGTGTAGCAGTTTTGACAGAAGATAAGCTACCCCACGTAATCATTTCAAGACCATATATAGTGGTTGGTTGGGAGGGGGGGGGGGGGGGGGCGTAGCTACTTTCTTCTGATTCTTGTAAAGATTTATTTATTCAATATAATTTTTCCAAATTAATTTATTATTAATTTTTATTGTTGTTGCTATGAACCAGATTTTTTTTATAATCAACATGAAAATACAGTAAACCCAAAATTAAAACAGCAATATAAAATATTGTAATATACTGTGGTGGAATGGTGGGGGAGATGACACAGAGGCTGCCACCAGAGTGTCAGAGAGCACATACACAGCCTTTATCAAGAGGCCCTTAGCTATCAGCTGCTGCTTGTCAAGGCAGAACAGAGGATTACTTCAGGTTAAGTGTATGGTTATGCCTCAAGAGTGACACTGAAGGGGCACATGGCCAGTGGGCCAATATATATAAAACCCACTGGGCATGTGCAAAGGAACTAAGGGATGATATAGAAATAAGATGATGTAATGGGAAGTGGGGGTAAGATAGAATGCATGGATAAGTAATGTAATTAGCTAGTGTAGAAATAAATAGAATAACTTATGCTAATAATATAATGTGTTATTAATGATGGATGATAAGGGGGTGTGTTCTTGGGTGTGGCTTGTGTAATCTGTAAATGTGGTAGGTTCTACCACATATACCACAAAAGACACAAAAAAGCAAATATGATACAGAAATATGCCAGCCCACACCGAAATTTAACATGGAACATAATTGGAGTGACTTTATCAGAACTGCATTGCTACTTAAACAGCTTCTCCTATAATTATGATTTCATGTATAATAAAACTAGTAGTTTTCAGTGTAGAGTGTAATGGCTCTATTATTACAATAAAATAAACTTGTTGCTTTTATGGAAAGAGGAATTTCAGATAGTGCTTGTAGCAATAACTAATATTTTAAGTCACTACAGATGTCCCAAGTTGAGATCAAGTGAGGGCTGTGTACAAAGTCTGTGTCAGGTATCTCCAAGTTGGTTGTCACATGGGGAATTTGATTTAGATCTTCTGTTTAGTTGACTTCCATCACTCAACCTGAATACATGTATATACATAAAGTGGTGTGTATTACATTTGTGTGTGTTCGTGCAAGTGTCCATGAGTTTTGAGTGTGCATGTAAAATGTTAGTATGGGGCAGCATGTATATAGAGAGAGCATTAACAATTTTTAATTGGCTTACAAGTGGGGAATTTGATGGGGATTTTCCTCTGTAGTGTCTCTACCATGATTGCTGTCATCTTGCTTGCATTCCTCACCATGTTGTGCAGGTGTTACACTAGATAGAAACATTTGGTGGAACTCAATCATTATTTGCAAAGTCACACACACAAATACACACTACACACAAACATACACAGACAACACACTAAAATGCACATACACCATACACACGTACAACACACATGCACAATACACACACATAGTCTAGGTTAAGCAAAATATTGTACTGTTTCAAATAAACATAGTCTTAGAAAGACAGAGAGAGAGATATATATGCCAAATTGCTTTAAGTTAAGTTTTGATGTCTGCACCAGACAGAGTATTTTTTCCAATTCCTACAAATAACACTAGTAACACCATTTTTCTACTAAATGATACTTATACTCAACAACCTAAAATAATAAAGAAAAAAAGAACACATAAATAAGCACATTCCTTGAGGTATTACCTCACAAAGCCCCATTATCTGCCTAGCTGTTTGTATCTATATATATAATATAGTAATAAGCTTGTGTGTCAGTAATGACGACCGACGACGACCGACGACGGACGGTGTGTGTATTCATGAATAATTCATGAGCTTTGGATGGATTGGTAAGGCATCATCATCTAACAGCAGGTAAAGTGTTGTCACATATAGTTGAAATTGCTGGTCAATTCTAATAAACGGGTATAATAGACGATTTGGAAGGCAGTGTAGGTTTAAAAAGGTAGGCGAAAGTAAAGAGAGGTAAATGGTGATTAATTGTAACTAAAAAGTGAGTGGAATTGGCAGGTAAGGCCAAATGGAAGGAAAGAGAAGGCAAAAAGGCGAGCAATTAATTGTAACTAAAAAGTGGGTGGAATTGGCGAGGTAAGGCCAAATGGAAGGAAAGAGAAGGCAAAAAGGCGAGCAATTAATTGTAACTAAAAAGCGAGTGGAATAGATAAGTAGAGATGCGGGGTATATTGTCTGGTAGGAACTACTGACCGGCCTACTTCATCATCCTCTAGAAACCCAGTAAGAAGGTCGTTATTATACAGCCATTGAAGGAAACTACCATTGATGTTGTTACAACTGAAGTAGTAATCTGTATACTCCTTTCACAAATTCCAGAGTAACAGCTTCACTTGATGCAATGGTTGCTGGCAATTTTAAGAGACGGAGTCACTCACCTCTCCGGCCAACACTTTATCTAGCAGCGACCAAAATAGTAATAGCTAGTCCGCTCGTTAAGGTCGTGGAATTCTACTCCGTCCCTGCGCGCACGCCTTCTCCGCCAATGTAATGCGAGTGGTGGGCACAGGTTGTAGCTCTAGAGAATAAAATGGTGGAGGGGGATTTGGCATTAACTATTGTATACATAAATGGTTGTACCATACAAATATTGACATTCCACATTCTTCAGGCATGTTGTACAAGGTGTCACATTACAACTAGAACTGTTGACAGAAATTTGCCAGAGAGTGGATGTATTCCAAACTGCCATAGTATTGAGCATGCATTGAATATAACAACACTGCACTTATCAGCGGACTAAAAATAATGAAATTCATAGCATAATATTCCCCTCCCTGAACTGCAAGGTAGCTGTGATCTCATTAGTTTTATTGCACAAGTAGAAAAGTAACCAATAGGGTGAAAACAAAATATCAAGTTCTAATTCTAATGTTAAGGTGTATACTGGAAAATTCACCAAAAGATATAAATTCGCTTGACATCCATCATATATCCATTATTTCACATCATGGCAAAGTATAAATGCTGAATACAGTTGACAAGTGGTTCTAATAGCTTCCCCAGAAATTGAGTAAACAGGAAATGAATGTTGAGAGACAAAATTTCTCAAATTAAGGATTAAATTAACTCCATTTCAAAGCATTATATTTTCTGAGAACCAATAGTTTTAAACAATGTAGGGTATCAGGAGGTAAGTAGTTTATTGTATTAATGTTTACTTACTGACATAAAAAAAATGAGCTAATCTGTACCTTTTCCCAAAGCCTGTCACATTTATCATTTTGTTTTTGTTTTTACAATACTGCCTCTCTCTACTTCCTTTGAACTTTAAACTTAAGAATCGCCTAACGTAATGCAATCCTATGCAAAATAAAGTCACAAAGTGATTACATAACCCGAGCATTTGAACAGATAGCCAGTACTTAGCAATGTAAATTGAGATGGTGTTGTCGTAGTTCCAATATGAACTCCTAGGACCATGTGAAGATGCCCAGTAATGCAGAATGGCATAACTTGATAATTAGGACAAAGTGGAATAGTGGGGGATTTGTAGAAGTTGTTCCAGTAAGGGGAATTAAGAGTAATATTTTAAGATTACTTTTGGCTGCCACTGTTTCCCACATTGTTAGCTACATGCCATTTTCTGGTATAAGTAGTTTTCTTTCATGAATATGCATTTTGATTCAAAGATATTCTTGATCACTGCTACACTGTTTAAAAATATAATAATTAAACTGCTCCAAATTATACTCTATAATTATGCACACAAAAATGAAGGTTTAACTGAAATTTACATTCTAACTAATACTGTGACATCATAATTTAAATGTATGTATATACAACCAAGCTTTTTCCTCATCTGATTCCAGCAGAAAAGATTAACATAAATCTTACATAAGATTAGGTCAGATTATAGGGCAAATAATTACTACTTATTGGATCATAAATAAATTCTTAATATCTTACTTTATCATTCAATAAATAAAAATAGGATGGAATCTTAACCAGTAGACCTTAACTATCTTTTGATAAGATTACTAGTAAGATCATACAAGATCACAGTCAAAGTATGGAACATAATATTATTGTTAAATATTTTATTAATATCTTTCAATTCAGTTATGTGGTAAAAGTTGTTGATGGAGCCACCAAAAATTGCGAGTAAATAACACATTATATTTGTTAGACAACAGAGAAAAGTTTGCTATAACGTTTTACATTATTTATTTCAAAAACTTGTATTCAGTTATGAAACTTTTTTCAATTTTAATTTGATTATAGTACATCTGGATAATCAAATACTGTAGATATCAATATCATCGTCAATTGTTGGATCTATTCTATTGTGGAATTCTTCCCTAAAAAGAGATGTTATAAAATTGGTGCTGAATAGTCCTGTTATGAATAATCCTGTTATGAATAATCCTGTTATGAATAATCCTGTTATGGATGTTGATCCAGAACTGAGAGTTCAAGTTTCTCCAAACATTGTTTAGGAAATGTACACAAGATTTTTCAATCACAAATATTAGATAACTAGTGATTGATTTTTTAAACAAAAAATTTTCAGTACATGTTATGTTTCAATTACTCTTTATATTCCTCTTACACTGTCTACACTGCTTCACACTGTAATTAAAAATATAAAACTCATTTTAACTTTGTGTGATGCACATTGTACAATTTTAAACGGATGTGTTTGTATGAGTATTGTCACCATCATCCCTGATATCACTAGCTAATAGTAAGGCCAATTATTTTTTTAATCTTTTGTACTGTAGCTACACATACCGTTCACTTTTAGTTCCTCTGGAACTTCATTTTCGACTTAAGCTCTTCTGAATCCATAAAAAAATAAAATAAATCCAACCGTTGCAGTGAAACTTCCCACTAAAGAATGACATTGTATCCTAGAAACCACTCTAACTGTACATTTCCAAGTGTAAGCAGCACTGGCACTTACCAGTACTATTTCGCTAAATCAAATTATTTCACCTAGTTTGGGTGCTATTTCTCCACGCTATTTTACTTTCCCGTGCGATTTAAACTTAACAGCGATTTTTACCATACATTGTTGAATGGGCAATTTACGTGCAGTACTATTAGACCTTAAAATTAGTAAGGTAGCCACGCCTGTTATTAGTTACAATGGGGCAACTGTGTCAGTTTTCAGAACAGCCAGGGTATTTTGTATTTATTTTTTTTGCGGATCTGCACCAGATTGTGTAAGGAAATTGTCTGGAATCTATTGCTTAATTTTTGCCCTAAACAAGAAATTAGGATTTTGTTGGAAAACTAATATATCCCAGTTGCTGAGTATTCCTATAAAATAATATGCTAATTCAGAATTGAAAGTTCAAGTTTCTCCCAACGTTGTTTATGAAAATGTACACAAGACATTTCAATACAATCTTTAGATAACTAAAACTTGATAATTATTAAACAAAATTTACAAAAATATTATATTTCAAAGACTTTAAATCCGTTTTATATCTGGTTTACACTCTCAACACTTTTGGCACTCAAGTTTTCATTGAACACCCTGGCTCTGTGAAGAATTTATTCATTCATTGAGGAAGATTATGTTCATCAGAGTTAAGAATAAACTTTGGAATGGATAGCTCGAGCAATAGTAATTTTCATGTTGATTATAATGTAGTTCCTAATTGTGTAATTGTATTAATATTCAAATTGATATAGCTTGTACGATAATAGTGTAATGAAACCTGTTGTTGTTTCCAACACTTAATGTTACTGCGGTTCTTTGAAATGCACCATTTTTTCTCATAAAAAATAAACGCTATTCAAATTTGGCATGAAAAAACTAATCAGCTCATTGGTAGAATATTGACAAAAATTAATTTCTGAATTACTATAAATATAACTAGCATTATAAAAAAACAGTGTGAAGAAGTATACCAACGTGTGTTATAATTTCCTTGCATTAGAAAATCAGCCTGTTGTAGCTAAACCTGAGAGGGCTTAAAGCTATAATAAGAACGGATTTCCGTCGTTTTATTTAATTTTTTGGATAATTTCTCTCGCAGACTGTACACTGAGGTGCAGTTTTTGCTTGTAATAGTTTGTTAGTTACAAGCAAAAACATAATGAAATTTATTGCTGTTGAAGCTATATTTCTAATTACGGTTTTACCTTTATCTTCTTCAGGTATGAAATTGTGAACAGCCTTCTATTCTCACTGCAATTGCTCTGTTATTACTACTGTATTTGTGTGCGTCTAGTTCTTGTTCAAGTTTTGAATTTCAATACCATTTGCCTCCAGAATGAAGTGCTTTATGAGTGTATTGCTGAGGGTTATCTCTTGTGGACTGTCAGACAGAGCTCATCCACAATAAGTTTATTCACTTATAGTTATACTCCCCATAGTAGTACAGCTAATTATACTAAGGGAATAGGATCATCCACTATTTCAGCACAACTAATTTTTAAAAACTCCACACTTATTTCTTCAGTCCTGACTATTACAAATGTTACAAGTTTAAGAGGTGATATAATAATAGAATGCAATGAAGAATTGGAGAGTTTACATGAAAGTATACTAAACACAGATTTTTTAGGTAGGATATATCTGCCTCTATATACTTTGTAATAATATTTATATTGATTGTTAAATATTTAAAACTTATAATTATAAGATAGAGCTATCACACCAGCAGTATAATAATAGATATTAGTGATAGAACTAGCCTGTATTATGTACTGTTTTTCCCGATTGAATTAATTGTGCTGCCACCAAAATTGTCTTTGATAACCAAAATCCCTTTTACTTAAACTTAAAAGTGCTGTCGCATAGCTTCCTGCAGAAAAATGGAAGTTCAGTTACACTACATTGTCATATAATTTCTCTGTGTATTAATGTTCATCAATTGTATAATTTTGACACAACCCTTTTGTGAAAAATCACATCATATCATTAAAAAATCTTCAATTGAAACTTCTCAAATGGGCATTTTCTGTGATGAAGCCGATGTGTCTTAATACTTTGATGGATTAGTTTCGACATTTCCTAATACTTACAAAAATCTCCCCTTTTGAAGACTTCAGATTCCTACAGCTTCTATGAAAGAGTGCAGGAAGCGGTTTTTATTAGTAGTCATATAGTTTGGCCCTTGAGACTAAACTATATAATAATAGTGAAACTAACATGGAAGTAAAATTAACAAAAGCTATTGTATACCTACCACTTCATTACATAGAAATCAATAGGAACACAACTTTATGAGGAGAAAAAATAATCACTCAGCATCTAAATATTCTTTCTCTAGTCAATCTTTCATAAACACATGTGCTAATTTTTTTTTATCAGCTAATGTTGTCAGTAAATTGTTTGTGAACTTAAGAGCATGACATTGTTGATACAAAATCTGAGAATGTTTACAATCAAATTGCATTCCCAATATACTTGTCTGCATTGGGTACCTTTGTTTATGGCAACTCTGCAGCCCGAATGAGCATACTGTGAAGTTCTGTATTATTACACTTCATGTCGAATGATTTTTAGAGATCAACTGAAAAAAATTGAAAAAAATTGCAAGACAAAATCAGAAACTAATAAGAATATCAACTATATTAACTACATCTTTACTATTTACTTGATTTTATTTAATGCTTGATTATCTTATTGTAAAATATATTTTTTGAAAAGACAAAATACAAAAAAAATTTAACTAAAAAAAAAGAAACATCAAAACTGGAATTACTACTAGAAATACAAACGGATGTGTCCTAAATTTGTCATATACCAAGAAGCTGTTTAATTTGTATTTTATTTTAATAAACAAGATAAATTGTCTTCAGAGATAATTAGTTATAATGTATATAAGTATTTATTCACTTTCATCAACCTATTGAGTTAATTATTGACACTATCATTATGGCAGAAAATTTTTTTAATAATGAAATGGTTAAATATATTATATAAATTTAAGTACTTTCTATTTTTGTATATACTTTGTAGATAATTCCTTACCAATTTCGTTGATTATAACCCAATATGAGAAAAGAGATATTACTTTTAATTTTACTATTCATTGGAATTCCAGCAGCAGAGTTGATGTTTATCAATACTTTGTGGTTAATATTAATTCGGTCAACTCGCCTACACCTGAAGTGCAAACTCTCAGTGAACCTTCTGACCTTTTTACTTTACAAAACAACACTGAATATGCTATTAATATTTCACTTTGTAATCAAGCATCAAATTATCACTTTGGTATGTGTTACAAATAATTATTTATAAAATGGCTAGCTTTGATGAATCTGAATTTTAGGGAGATGTCCTCTCCTTGGAAATATTCAAGACGTATTTCTACACAGTTATATTGTAAATGTTTCTGGTGCCACTGGTGCACTATTAATGGATGTTTCCAGACACAGATCTGTTATCATGTACTGCAATAACAATGGAGAATGGGATTGGAGTGCTTTGCGTAACACATTTTCTCGTTCTACCAGCCAATATGGTTAATTAAAATTAGTTAACAATATTGGCTGTTAGAACGAAAAAATAGCTATTATTACATTCTTAAAATATTATTACAAATGCTGCATTTGCTATGCTGTGATTAAATTAATGAGTAGAATAATAAATTGCCTTAGCTAATACTAACTGTTAAGTATAAAAGTAAAATACAATCTTACCCTTACACATCATGTTCATTTTTTACTATGAACAAAAAGCTAGTAGCTTAATTGATGTAAAAGCAATGAATGTCATTGTTTGTTTTATTGACAAAATAGCTATTCTGATAATATTGATACTGTTGCATTTAGTATTATTGTATAATATTTGCAGTTTTATTTTTGCTATTATTATTTATTAAGTTATATATTGTTGTGGTGGTACAATAATGTTGTTTTTTTACATTGTGTAAGTTACAGATATTGGTGCAATAACTCACGATGTAGAAGAATCAAGTAATGCTACAACAGTCAATCAAGTGACTGGCAATACTTACCCAGTTGCAGTAGTCATTGGAACTGTGTCTTGTATATTCGGTATTGTTATTGGTATCGTTGGAACTTGTTCTGGATTGTTTTTGAAAAATAAGAAGCAAAAGTTTTGTTATAAAAGAAACCCAGTGCAAAGCACAAATGTTCCTGTTTATGAAGATGCTACAACAGAACTTAAAATTCAAGTTTCTCCCAATGTTGCTTATCAAGATGTACACAGGCAATTTTAGTATACTTTTCTGTAATCACAAACATATTATCCTGTTTTGTCTATTATTGATCATAACATTAGATAGAACTCAACCGATATAATACACTATAAACCATTATACTACCTTGCACTTATTATCTTAGACGAAATGTACCATGAAAAATATTTTTTTTATTGGTTCTTCATGTAGTCACTGATTGCTGTATTTTTTTTTGATAATTTATTGATGTGCTAATGAGCATTGTCCGAAACTGCATCCTATTGTGCTTAAATTGGGGTGGAGTATAACATGGCATTACTAAGCAAACTTTGGGAGTGATAGTGAATAAACAGTCTGTGTATGGATCTATATGGATCTGATCATTTCTCCCAGCATTTGTCCAAAGTTATAGTAGGCTTGGAAACAAAACTGATATTGCTAGATCTCGCCCCCACCCACCATCCCACCCAGATAACGCTGCCACCTGAGTTCTACTTTGTAGCTAGCTGGCAGTACAGGTAGAGCTTGTTTCAATAGATTTTAGTACAATAATAAATTAAGACGGACAAGACTGAAGGTAATGTACACTCTAACTTGACAAGGTTATATCACTGCCTTAACTTGTAATGTGATTGCATGCAGTTGCCTATGTAGTTAGTTTGTTGATTATTACAATATAATAATTATATTTATGACACAATTTTACTTTAATTACGAAACAATTAAATCATTAATTGCTGACTTTATAGTTCCATCAATTGCAATATTGAGTACAAAACAAATTTAAATATTTCAAAGTTGTAGTCTAAAAATTGGGAAGACTGTGATGACAAGTGGGAGGTCATTCCCTACAGTTATTAGAGGTACCCTTAGGGGTGGAGCTGTGGGACCACCCTCCTCCTATTAATGGCTATAGAAAACAATGGAATGACTTATGAATGACATTATCATTTGTGTTTTTTTGTGTGAATGGGTTGTTGGTTTCAGTTTATTATGTAGTTATTAGCATATCTGGCAGGGCCTAACAACAGCCAGTGTATTATGTTCTTTTTCATGTGTTAAAAATAACACCTTTGAAGAAATTGTAGATATTTGGAATGACAATAATAAAAAAAAAAATTAAGGGACAAAATAATCTTGCTCTCCAATTGTGACAACAATTTGTATGAGTAATAGCAAGGGTAATTTACTAGTATTGTTTATCCCTAATAAAGGGTTACCAGCTGGAAAAATAAAAGAATAATACTTTTAGAATAATAACACAATTATTACAATAAAAAATAAAGTATAATTCTAAACATTTCGAGCATAGCTTATCCCTGTACCCATCATCATAAACCTTTATTATCAAAATTAATCCTTATTTTGAAGTTGATTATAACATAGTACATACAACTGTGTAATTGTAATAAATTGTGTTGTTGCCACAGTCAAATGTTAAATATCCCCTAATTAGTATAGTCTTACAACAACTACTAATTGTTGTCCAACAGTAAGATGTTTTTGTGGCGCACTAATTTTTCCAGGCCAGTAGGGCAAATAATATGGTTATGTAGCTAGCTGAAAATAAAAACTGACTCAAATATAGCAAGTGTAAAAATGAGTAGCTATTATGGGAAAGAAGTCCAGGTAGTATCAAATAGTTGGTTATAATTATTCTATTAACACGTTTATACCAATTTTTAGAGATGTAGAAGAGAAGTCTGGAAGTCTGGGGGGGGGGGGGGGGGGGAGGGGGGGTGTGCCCGACTCAGGTAAGGTGCAAAGGCATGGAGGCCATACCAAATTTGTTCTGGGGAGTGTGGATGTGGTGAGTGCCCCACCTCCTTTATACCTGAATTTCTACAGCAAAATAGCCACGATTGCTGAACCTAACGTTGAAATGGTGGCTGACACGCATTGGAATTGCTATTTATTGTTGAGGAGGGCTACTCCCGGTAATTTTGCTAACGGAAATTAACCACCACCACAAATTTGACTACGAGGAGAGAGTGTCTTCCGTTCTATTCCATTGGCTGACTAATTTAGTTCATGGAAACGGTATTTAGCGGCACGGATATCATTGTAAACGCATAGTTGGTTGTACAAATAACAAAAGTAGCTTATAATGAGTTTTGGTAGTATTAAAGCGATATTGTTAATTACAATTTTACCTTTATCTTCTTCAGGTAAGCCATTGTGAGAGCTGTTTACCTAGTAATTTATAATTGCTTTATACATCATGTTATTTGTGGTATAGCTAAACTTCTTCAAGTTATTAATTTCAATACCATTTGCCTCCAGAATGAGGTGCTTTATGAATGTATTGATGATGAGGGTATTGTACAATGGGATGTCACACAGAGCTCATCAACAACAAGTTTATTCACTTATAGTTATAGTAGATTCGGTGGTACAGCTAATTATACTAAGAGAATAGGATCATCTAGTATATCAGCACAACTAATCTTTAGGAACTCCACAATTCTTTCTTCAGTTCTGACAATTACAAATGTTACCCGTTTAAGAGATTATATGATACAATGTAATGGAGAAATGGAGAGTTTACTGGACATTTATATGCTCTACACAGGTGTTTCAGGTACAATGTACATACTTATTATTACCTTAATAGTATTAATATCAAATTTGAATGATAACTCTCAGTGGATATATATAATAAGATTATTGTATACTAAAAATTTGTAGAAGTGCAGGGTTATTCAAGTTATGTATGGTTCTTCCAGTAGTATTGTGTGCAGCCATCTTAATCTGATGATCAAACAATGCTCAACTCTTAACTTACAACTGGTGTTATGATTTATAATGGGAACAAAATATGTTGAAAAGTTCATTAACATTGAACTCATATTTTTGACTAATGATATGTCATGGCATGAGTACATGTACAGAATGTTCCAGAAGTTTGTGTATAACAAGCCATTAGTGCACGTATACTATCTACTACTACTATTTAGTTTATTTATCTATCAATTAATGCACTAACTAATTCGTTTACTTGTCTATCTATTGCTCCTTTTATATCAATAATTTGTTTAATTACCTAATCGTTAATGCACTTCTATTATGAATTAATTTATTGCTGCCAATGCATTTATTGTTTATCAAACCCGTCACTATATTCAAAGCAGTAATCTTCATTTTTTTATCATAATATCTTTATATCAATAATAATTATTCTTAAAAGTCAAACGTACAAGTATGGAAAGAAAAAATAAACACAGTGTACAACAACAATCAACTTTTTTTTCTCCTTCATACAGTATTAATTGCTATCTTTAACACACATTTTTATTACATTTTTATTCTTTACTTTATTGATTAAAGTCCTTGAATGACTAATGGTCTGTGTCTAATGGTATTATTTAAAGGAAATACATTTTGATACATTAAACAAAACCAGTGAAAAGTTAACAAAGCCTTCATGGTGAAAGCAATATTAACTAATCATAAATGATACACAAATTCATTTTATCAGTTAATTAAGCTAGAGTTTTGATACAGTTTTTTTTTAAGTAAATATATTATCAAATTTGGCAAAGAGGACAATTTTTTTTAAAGATTGTTATATTAAAAATTTGTAACCAATTTATTTGGTATGTAAATTTGTAGGTGGTTTTTTACCATCTTCATTGGTCATTACACAAGATGAGCAAATAGATATGTCCTTCAATTTTACTATTCATTGGAATTTCAGTACTACAGGTGATCAATATCTTCAGTTTATAGTGGTAAATATACATCCTGTAACTTCATCTACTGCTGAAGTGGAAACCATAGGTCAACCTTCAGGCCCTTTAACTATAAGAAACAACACTGAATATGCTATTAATGTTTCACTCTTTAATCAAGAATCAAACTTTCACTTTGGTACGTGTTATAAAATGTAATGATAAAAATTATATGTCTTTAATGCTCAGGAATATGTCCTATTCTTGGAAATATTGGAGACATATCTCTAGTCAGTTATATTTTAGATGTATCGGGTACAATGGGTGCATTATTAATGGATGCTACGAGCAACAGATCTGTTATCATGCATTGTAATAGCAGTGGACAATGGGATTGGAGAATTATTAATTCCTCATTTGATAATGCAATTGTTATTGATAATAATACAATTGTTATTAATAATAACTCAGGTCAGTAACCAAAAACAATGACAATAGTAACATATCGTTTTTGTTGTGAATGTTAAAACTTATAACAGAATGTTACAGTTACTATACTCTAATTTGAGTTATATAGCATAAAATTGTCTGTTTAAGTAAAATACTTTTCATTTATACAATACAGTATAACTTTCCTCATTGTAGTCCTCCAAGATATGACATTTCCTTCTACCTGTGCAGCTTTTACTGTTACTGTAAAGTACATAACTACTGAACAGCTGCTTAATTAAGAATTGCTAGAACCTTTAAAAAATTTATGAGCCTTAGCAAAGATCTTATACTACATGGAGCAATTAGAATAGATTTTTTTAAATAATGTTTAAATATAAGTAATGCTGTATCATCTATTATTCTGATACACGTAATTCTAAGCTTAGAACCCCCCCCCCCCCCCCCCCACCCCCGAAAAAATAAACATGTAAAACAGCAACAACTACAACAACAAAAACACAAGGCCCCTGATATTCTACTGTATTAACTATCCTACCATTGCACTGTCCTTATTTAACTGTATAATAAATGCATGTAGTAATTATGAAGTAGATTGAATTAATGTAATGGTCATCGTTTGCTGTGTAGTGACAAATATATTTTGGTAATGTTGAACTGGTTATACTGGTGATGTCATATATAAATGAGTACTTTCATTGGATTTATTATATTTTCAATTCTTGTGTCTTATTGATTTAAAATATTTAAATCTAATCTTATATATTACTTTCATTCACAGAAACAAGTACAATTAGTCATCATGATGTTGCAAGATCAGAAATTGTTACATCCAGCAATCAAGTGACTGGCATAACCTATTCAGTTGTAGTAGTCATTGGAACTGTGTCTTGTATATTTGGTGTTTTTATTGGTATTGTTGGGAATCAACTTGCAATTTTATTGATAAAAAAGAAGCAAAAGTGTTGTTATAAAAGAAATCAATTGCAGAGCCCAGAGGTTCCTGTTTATGAAGATGTTACCACCACAGAACTGAAAATACAAGTTTCTCCCAACCTTGCTTATCAAGAAGTACACAAGCAATTGTAGTTTACATCTTTAATGATCATAGACAAGTTGTCTTTTTTTTTGGTATAATTGACACAACATTAGATAGAACTATAAAGTCGATTTATATCGTAGCAATAATGTTGCTATGATGTTTAGAAAGACATGTTGATATCTGATTAGGTATAAATTATTCTTTTAATCTGGGAAATAACTTTGTAAATAGCTAGGGTAGCACTGATTGTTACACATTAAGTTCTTCATAGGGTAGCAAAAAATAATCATAGGGTTTCAAATTGGACTCACTTCATTGTATAGCTATGCGGACTGCAATGTATTCAAGCATTCTACACCACTAAGAGTAGTGCAGTACATTATGATATGAAAGTGTGGTACTATGACCGTAGTTTATACCGAAATACTGTAGATATTATATATAAGCTATATCTATCACTGTATCTGCACCATATATTTTTAAGGATTGTGTGGCTACTGGAACTGTTGTAATCTATTATGGAGTATTTGTCTTAAAGAAGAAATCAGAATTTTGTTTCCAAACCAATAAAAGACAGCTACTAAGATTTCTATGACAATACAGTCAATCTTCCGAAAGGACAAAATAGAGACACAAGTTTTGTCCATTGTTGAGAAGCTGTCCCTTCTCGGAAACCATCACTTTTTATTATTACTTATCTCATATCTGATAGTGTAAAAGTTTATTAGAGTAAATGAATAGAGTGAAAAAATATATAAAAAGGTTATACTTCTGTAATAGAATATAATGTGTTGGGTTTTGGGTTGTTGTTTAAAAAAAAAAAAAATCACATTAATCAGTCTTTTTTAACATTGAAATTTTTCAAATTTACAATACTGTCTATAATTGTCCCTTACTCTATGGCTTTCATGTGGTCATGATGCTCCAAATATGAGCTTACATTTTCCAATTGCTTCTTTGAAGCTCTTTAGCTTCTGTGAAGGAGGAAACAAATGGGTTGTCACCATCATTATTAATTCAAGCTGCATTCCCTATCTCAGTCATTCATGGAGCTATATAGTGGAGGCTGAAAGTTTGCGAGTAACTGAATTTCATTCAGGAAGTAAGAGAAAAAAAAAAGGTGTCTCTAAAATATTACACTTATGTACACCGCTTACACGCACCTAGCAAGCACAACTTGCCCTAGGTCGACACCTTTCCCGCTTAGCGAATGGCAAAAATCTGGCTACTGGAGACTAGGCTGCCGGTTAGAAATACAGTTCATATAGCGCCTCTGAGAACCCAAGATAGAACTTGTTGATCATTAAAATCGTCTGAATTATAGTAAATTTTGATACCTATCAATGAATGTCCATTGAGTGAAGCACTGTTTGTTGTATGGTGTATTATTGTGGAAATTCTGTTCTGTCCGTTGTCCGGAACTCGGAAGGTCCGCATCTCAGAAGCTCTTAATATACAGTTTTCAATAGGAAGTCCATCCGTAGTTTTGTGTTTGTCCAATGTACCGTGGTTGTCCGTTTTTCGGAAGGTCTGTTGAACGAGGTCTTTATGAACTGCACACAGAGAAGGGATCAGAGGAAGCTCTACCGCCACTCCAGCGACGACCCCGACCTCACAACCACAATAAGTATATATCTTTAAACCCTTTATAACAACTAACTTTTTTATGTTGATAATAATGTAGGCTGATATATCATTAAGCTGTTACAATTCAGTCCTGTGGTTTTTTCCAACTACAATGTGTCTGTAAAACAGTGATATAGAAGTGTTTCTTTGACATGCACTATTTTGCATGCAAAAATAATAAGCACTATTCAAATTAAGCAAGTTATAATCAGAACGCTAAAAACCCATTGACAAAATTAAATCTGAATAACGGTAACGAACTTAACGGAACTAAAATGAGTAATTATTTTCTGATTTCAGAAAATTCCATTTCCTTTATAATCCTGAGCGAGTCTAAGCTTTAAAAACGACCGATTCCAGCGATCGATTTAACTTTAGAATTAGTTCCTCGCTAGAAGCATAATGAAATCCAGTGCTTTTGAAGCTATATTTCAGGTATGAAATTATGAATAGCCTCTGCAGTTGCTGTTATTATTACTATATTTATTGTTGGTCTAGTTATTGTTCAAGTTTTGAATGTCAATACAATTTGCCTCCAAAATGAAGTGCTTTATGAATGTATTGATGATCAAAATGGCTTTCTACAATGGAGTGTCAGAGAGAACTTATCAAGTGCAAATTTATTCTCTTATGGTTATACTGTCTACAGTGGTAGAACTAATCATACTAAGAGTATTGGATCATCCATTATTTTGGCACAATTAATTTATAGGAACTCCACGTTTCTTTCTTCAGTCCTGACTATAACTAATGTTACAAGTTTAAGAGGTGATATTATAATGATAGAATGCACTGAAGAAATAAAAAGCTTACGTGACAGCATACTGTACACAGATATATCAGGTATGATATTAGTAGTGACAGCATAATGTACACAGATATATCAAGTATAATATTAGTAATTCCTGTTTTCCTTGAAAACAATTTAATGTACAGGATAGAGCTACTATAGAATATTACTGCTTAATAGTATGTAATAGATACATAATGAATGGGCAGTTGGGTATTAAAGTTTTGTCGAGTTTTCCAGGATTGTGTGCTGTCACCAAAGTGGTATGTGAGACTCTTTCTTAAATTGAATGTTTTAGATTTCAATATTGACTAAAGATGCATACAAAACATGTCTAAGAGTATCCAGTTTTGTGAACCAGCTGTTCTCATAAGAGCATCTTCTTTTGCCATGTTTCCATGAAATGCACACTAATCTAGGGGAATGATATCAAACTGGTGCTTTAGGGCAACATTAATCTCTTTTAATAAAAGGAAATAACTAAAGTGTCTTGTTGTGGGAATAGAGTACAACACTGACTTAAAGTAACCAGAGTCTGCAGGTCATAGTGACGATCAAGTAGGGTTGGTTGGTCCCACCCTCCCCCCCCTCCACACACACATCCAATTAAATTTAGTGTTCAACCATGCATATGACTAATCTGAATCCTGATATGGTCACTGTTTATATGTGAGTTGATGATCTGCATCCTGATGGGCAACAGTGCTGTATCTGAAAGTATTTTATTTCTTACAGAAAGTGATATTGGAATCTTCAAGTAGAAATAACTACTAAGTATATGGTATTTAGTAAACACAAAGATTCATTTCAAAAGTCCCAAAGCCAATCTCTGGAAGATTACATCAAATTGCCATTGTTACAGTACAATGCAAATTAATTATAATTTTTTCCAAGAACTAGCTACCCTCATTATGCACATAATTACACTAATTATGGTAGCTTTATTACTTATTACCCTCAAAATCATGTCAGCATAATTGCCAACCCTTAGTGAATAGGTTTACTTAATTAAATAAAAATGAAACATTCATGAGAAAAAAATAATAATTGTCAAATTCAACCATGAAGGAAAAAAAATGATTAAGCAACAACCACAAAATTCTGTCCAAAATAAATAAATGCTGGGATTGTTCTGCTTTAAAATTGGTATACTACCAACTTGATTTGCCATATTGTATAAGGACACAAGTAGTAAAAAATTCTGACTCAGCATATCAATACTAGAGGTACTTTCAAAAGAAGATCGTAATTATTGTTGGAGTACTAGGAAAATGAATGACTAACAAAAAGTGATTGGTAATTTAATTTCATTTCCAGTTGAAATAATTATATTAGTTAGAAATGAGGGCTCATTCTGAAAAAGGGGGGCTCCTACAACACCATTCGAGCCCCCCCCCCCTCCCACCCCCTAAATCGACCCTGCTAAGTTACAAGAAGCTGCTATATATTCAAACACTAGAGAGCTAAATCACATTCTGAAGTCTGAGACACAATCACTAGCTAGCAGAACCGTCACTGGAATTAATAACAAATGCTATTCATAAGTATGTCTTAACATGGGCTACTGACATTTATTTGCCACAGGAGCAGAATTTTCTAATAATATTTATGTTTTTTTTTCTTCTCAATTGAAAAAATTACCCAGATATTAACTCTCTGATATCACAAGGAATTATCTACCTTTGTGACTTTTGGAGGATAAGCTACGCTATCAAATTTAATCGTGTATCATTTAAAAGGACATTATCAGATAGCCATGAAATTAATTAAATAAAAAAATGTATAAATGTTACAAACCGAAATATCAAAATCTAGCTAATTAATTTTAATAATTCATGAGTAACTATAATCATTAAGCTAGTATAAATCATAAGATCATGTGATGAGCTTGTTATTGTATTTGTGTAGGTGTAGTTTTGTAATTCATGCCTGATTACCTAGTAATCCTACACAGCACAGATGTCCAGGTCTGTCTGAGTTGCTAGAATTTTGATATACTAGTCACATAAATTTTAGTTTAGTTATGTTGGTAGGTGTTTATTTGTTATTTATTTTGTTACTATATGAAACTGCGTTCACTTATTCAAAATTTTGTTGATTCACAAACTTCAGTTTCTATTTTGTTCCCACCAAGGTTTACTCTTTCAGAACTGTGTTCATAACTGTACGATTTATGACGATCTATATTAGAATCTAATAACTATAATGCTTGAACAGTTTCACATACTCTTATGGTAGTAATAACAACATTTACATAGCTCATTAAAGCCTTGGTCATGTTAGTCATATTTTGTAGTTATACAGTCAGCACTTGGTAGTAGGCTATGAAAGTAAGTGTTTATTGGGTTGAAATAGTATGAGGTAAAGATGAGGCCATTTTTTATGACCAGAATTCCATAGTAGTGGCATAGCTACATAATAGTGGCATAACTACATAAGGAAATATGGGAAAATAAAGGCACTAGCTATCATGGAAAATATTATATCATGGGAAGGAAATCTCACAAATCATACATAATATTTTAAATAAAAGTTCTGGTAGGCTGAATATTAAGAAAAAAATAGACAGAGTTCCATGTTTGTAATAATATTAAGAAATGGATGTCATGGCTAATTCTCTGAGTATATTGTTATATATTATTGGTAGACTTATGTATCTGTTAAGGCTTTATTGCTATTTTTGCACTAACAATTTTCCCAAATATCCTCTTTTATTTACTGGTTAATCTTGTCCGATGAGTAGTATTCAGCAGCGCTGTTTATAATCGCCGAATAATATATTAGGTTGGCCGCAGGCAAACGGCGAAAGTAGTCTATAATGGAATTTTGTACTTTGGAAACATTTTTCTGATTATAATTTTACCTTTATCTTCTTCAGGTATGCAATTGTGAGTGTTATAACAGCCATCTATTGTCACTGCAGTTATAACTACCAAATCTATTTGTTTTTGTTTGTTTGTTTTTCGGTTTAGTTACACTGTTTCAAGTTATAAATTTCAATACAATTTGCCTCCAGAATGAGGTGATATATCAATGCATTGAGGATCAAGAAGGTTTTCTCACGTGGGATGTCAGACAGAGCTCATCATCAGCCATATCAAAATTCACTGTTAGTTATAGTGGAATCGGTAGTACTGCAAACTATACTAAAAGAATAGGATCATCCACTATTTCAGTACAACTAATTTATAGGAACTTCACATTTATTTCTTCAGTTATGACTATTACAAATGCTACAAATTTGAGAGATTTTGTAATAGAATGTAATGGACAAATTGAGAGCTTAAGAGACAGCTTACAGTACACTAGTATTTCAGGTAGGATAAACTTCTGCCGTGATCAAACAGGACAAAAATTTTAATTTCCAGAGTCACTTATTTAGGAAATTGCATGTTACTTCATTTTTCTGGTAAAGGATAGGGCTAAAAGTCCTATTGTGCAGGGAATTTAACCCTATTCATTACAGGGAATGTTGTAAAAGTATGAAATGTCCTAAATAGGTGACTACAGGATATTCAAGTTTTTGCCCTGTGTTATTGTATCTACTTAATGATAATCTGCGACGTAGTTTCAGTTAGCATAGGTTAATGTTAAGAATTGAATGAAAAATACGTGATGAAGTAAACAACACATTAGAGTTATCTATTATAAACAGCAGTATTGTAGCTAACAATTATCAGAAAATCAATGACAAAAATAACAGCCTACAACTTAGCATTCTTTTTATATCAAATAAGCCTAAGAACTACTGAAAACTAAATTCTGAATTGCTATTGTTAACATAATTACCCATATTAAAGCAACAAGCTACTTACTTCTCTAAATAAAACATAGAAAAAAGGAAACTGATGTTAATTTGAACAGATAGGATAAGAATTAATTTATGAAATCAATTAATACAAATTATTCAAAATTAATCAATTAATATGCTAGATTTGTTGATATTACATTACTGCCATGAATTATTTCAGATAGAGAAATAAATCACTTGGTAATTAGTTGTGAATCATAATCCCAGCCTTTGCCATAATTTTTGCATGTAGCTATATTGTAGATAATTTCTTACCTACTTTGGTCCTTCTACAAAATGGGCGAATAGACAATAATTTGAAATTTACAATTGAGTGGAATTCCAGTATCACTGGGCGTCTGGGTCACCAGTATATTACGGTCAATATTTATACAGTGACATCATCAACTCCTGAATTGCAAACTCTCAGAGAATCTTCAGGTTATTTTTCACTGCGAAACAACACCGAATACTCTATTAATATGTCACTCTGTAATGAAGCATCCAATTTCCTCTTTGGTATGTGTTGTAAATATTTATATTATAGAAAAAAAATTAATGGCTCTAAATTGTAGGAAGATGTCCTCTCCTCGGAGATATTGAGAGCATATTTGTACAAAGTTATAGCGTAGATTTATCTGGTACTACTTGCGCTGTACTAGTTGATGTTTCCAGCAACAGATCTGTAATCATGAATTGTAATAACAATGGAGAATGGGATTGGAGTGCTTTGCATTTGTTATTTGATAGTACAATTTTGATTGATGATAGGACAGGTCAGTAATAGAAAATAATATGTGCCAGTTGTTATTGGAGTATATAATAGAATTTATGTGGTTAAGTATAATAATACTGCTGAACAATTGCTGTTATATATAGCCAGATCAATTCTTTACACTTACTGAATTAATAAATCAATAATAATACACAAATTCATATTTTTTATTAAAAAAATATGTAATATTAATTGAGCACATTGATAAAATTACAGATGTCTTTATGTGCATTGACATTATGATAAACTTGATCAGTTTGCATTGTGTATTATTCTATGTATTTGTCATAGTATGTGTTCTATCTTTGTGGTATTAATGTTTTTACAATTGGGTTACAGAGAAAAATGCAATTAATCATGATGATGTTGGTAGATCAGAAAATGTTACCACAGTCTTCCTAATGACTGGCATAACCTACCCAGTTGCAGTAGCCATTGGAACTGTGTCTTGTGTATTTGGTATTTTTATTGGCATTGTTGGAACATGTTTTGGAATGGTTTTGAAAAGTAAGAAGAAAACGTGTTGTTATAAAAGAAATCAATCACAGAGCTTAAATGCTCCTGTTTATGAAGATGTTACAACAGAACTGAAAATTCAAGTTTCTCCCAATGTTGCTTATCAAGATGTACACAAGCAATTTTAGTAAACTATATGGTCCTTTTTGGTCTCTTTGTCATAACATTGAATAGAACTCATAAGCAAATTTAAATAAAGTATTAAACAGATATGTTTACAATGATAAAACAATAAAATAATAATATGAACTTTTATTCTTTGACTTTAATTTGTAGACTTAAATAATGCAATTTGTCCTATTAATTATATACTATTATCATTAAATATTAGTTTTACAACTAGAATTACTGGTGTTGAATGATAGCTAAATAAAAATATTAAGGTTAACTTTACACAATTTAAGTAAAATACTTGTCCAGAAACATTGTCTAAATTATGTGGATTGTGTGTTTAGAAGTAGCAAAGCTAAAGAAGCTGATCATCCCTGAAACTAGTTATCAACACATTATACACTACTTTATGATT
>WLWD01006056.1_pt1 | contig 45478 bp, 23 predicted proteins | sample 6712731 | NCBI WGS metagenome assembly WLWD01 (sample SAMN12718690, study PRJNA576275) | sponge metagenome | isolation source: marine sponge | host: Mycale hentscheli | place: New Zealand: South Island, Marlborough, Capsize Point | collected 2014-11-01 | reverse complement strand
TTATACATGATTTCCTAGCCTCAGAAATTCCAAATAGCTAGAGAAAGTAATTCCAATTTATACCACACTCCTCGCATTTTCCTGCAGCATTCTGGTTCACATATTGAGACAACCACACTAGCAATCACAGCTTGCCTTTGTGACTTGACTAGGGTTACATCACCAAGTAGCGACCCAGAAACAGAAAAAAGAATTTAGAGCTGCTTGAATGAGTACCACAATGAGAAGGTTTAAATAAATGAAATGACAACCAATTCCAAACAAAAGTATGCATTTTTTTTTTTGGTGGTTTTGGGCTGTAAGATTGATCATGTCTCACAAACAACAATTAAAAGAAGTTTTGACTAGTACTTACTGATTCCATACAGCCACTATCCAAAACACAGTTTCCAGAAGGCCAGTGGCCAATGCAATGCTGCATTTAACTTGCACTGCAGTATTTTTTGCTTGTGGGTACCTGGACACCTACAAGATACTTAAAATAAGTTTGCCAGAATATACATCTCCATTTTGAGCAGTAAGAGAAAGTGTTTGCAGGTGACTTTAAGAATAAAAAAATTCAGCACTCTCATTTGAGTACTGTTTAATTTTTTAAAGAATAGCTATAACTATCACAATGTCTGAATTCTTACATGAGAGGAATACTTTGAATCAAGTCTGGAAGCAAATGGGAGCATTCCCACTAGAAATAGAATCTATACAACATAATATATATATAATTATATATATATTTAATAATATGTAACAGAGCTATATATATACTTTACATATAATTTGATATTATCTTCACGTTCATAAAGAAAGTGGAAAAACACATTTAAAAAATAATAACACAGCAATACATGATTACATATTGTTGCAATATTCCAGTGCTTATAAAACGAAAAACTTTCTATACCTTACCTCATAATGATTATATATCTTACAAACAAAAGAAAAAATAACTCACACCAAAATTGATAATAATTAGGAGTGGTGTCAACTTCTTTATGAAGTGGAACATCTGGTGGTGAATTAACCACAAGAATCCTGTATGTAGTAGTAAATAGTCTTTTTATAATTCAAGACATTAAAAAAAAACACTATTCTCCTAGACGTTTAGATATTCCAATATGCAAACCGTCAGGGTTGGTACTCCCAAACTGAAAGCATCACACTTTAAGGTAATGTTCCCCTTGATATTGTTTTTATAATTGTTCTGAGAAAACAAAAACATTTGCATACTAGTGCGCAGTGGCTACAAATTTACAAAATTTCAGGACTTGTTTTGATTTGGCAAAAAAATAATGCACTTGTTTATACTACTAAAGCTAAGTGCCATTTCACTCCTTTTCATGAAAGCACATATGTACAATGGCTAGGTCTTAGTCATAAAAAAATTAAATGGTAAACTTGAAGGAAAATGTAGATTCTGATGAAAAATTAACTTCTACCATTTTTTACTAGTGCATAATACAGTCATGTGTTATCACTTCTTATTTCATACCTACAACAGTAAAGCTTATCAAGTAAGAAGTAATGGCATAAGGGCGGTTAATGAAGAGCCTTGAGAAATCCTTGTCATTAATAGTGCTTCCAGCCTGTGTTCTACAGAACAAACAAAAAACTTTGTAGTGTCAACACAATACTCGATAACTCTAAAACGCTTACGTAGTACTCAAGACGAGAAGAGTAGCAACTATTGAGAAAACTCCATCACTAAAAACTAATATTAGACAAGATTAATAGTAGTAATATTCTAACATTTAAGACTAAGTGAATATGACAAAAAGCCAAAACAAAAAAGTGTATATCAGCAAAGTTTACACTCAATTCGGGATTTGCTTGCCACTGTCTTGAAAATGTGACGTGTCAACCTGTCGCTAGTCTTCTTGAATTTTTCTGTCATAGTGTACATCAAGTTTTCACATAAGTAATTTCAACATATGCATAGCAAATATTCTTACTGAAGTAAACATATAAGATAATTTTGGTTAGTATCGTGATGACTCCAATGGCGTAAAACAGGCCAAGTGATACAAAGTTGTTTTTAGTAGTCAGAGTTACAATGAAGGTGAGGAGGGCTAGCAGTGGCTTGATCAATACAGAAACGAGAGATGAACGCTGAATAAGATGCTATATATGTATAAGATATTCACAACAATCACACAAGATATCTGACACAGTTTCAACAACATAAGTCATTGTAGGACATATAAAAGGAAAATTAACAAGTCAATGTAAGTGTGACATACTATTTCTAAACTGTTGATTATCCCGGGGTATATGAGTCTCTTTTTCCAAAATGCATAGACAAGTATGCCTGCCTATAATAATACACAGTTTAAGAGATGGAAATTGTTATTATAATTAGCTGCATTTTCAGTTACAGGAGACATTTCAATGTGTGGCACTAATACTGATGTTTACCATTAAGAATCCAGTGATTGCAATGTCACCTGAACATAGGGCAATCGAGAGTCTTGCTGTGCTGGAATTTAGATGCTGTCCAAAGGAACTCACCAGTAAGACATACTTTGATAAACACACCAAAAACTTTCAGTAAAGTAAACAAAACTATGAAATGTAACCTACCGTAAATGGAAGAAAACTGACCAAAAGAAGAACCAACTGGAACAAAGGAACAAAGGAAAACAATTGACATAAGCTAATTATGGGGGGGGGGGGGGGGGGGGGGGGGGGGGGGGGGTTGAAAATTAAAAAAAAGATAAAATAATAATAAGCAATGAAGTTAGAAATTTTTTGTACATTAACATTTGTGCATGCTCTAAACAGGTATACCTTATTTAAGGACATGGAAAAATTATATATTTGCACACTTCCTCTACATACCAGGTTTAGGTTAAGAATTAAATCATCCACATACTGGACAATGTCAAACACTCTAAATACACATACATGACATTTCTAACATTATGCTGTGATATATAAGACCTATATCATTAAAGGCATCAAACATACGCCACATGAGTGAACCAAGTATCCAAAACCATTGCATAAGAGAAGAAATAGATGCTATATTTAATCAGCAAAATCTCATCAAATAGGTTTGGAGCCAAGTTGGCAACCTGTAGTAAAGTATACCATCCAGGATATATCACAATACATGTATTACCAGATAACTCGGAACTAACCTCATGGTGATTCATGATGTGGTTGGTCAAAGGCACGACCTAGTATTTATCATTCCTGTGATACAAAATCACAAATGTATGGGTTAATTATCTCACCATGAATGTGGCAATGATAGCAAACACAGCATCACTGAAGCCTTGAAGTCTCTCTCCTCTGAAGATATATTCAAGTGTGTATTTCTTAGCACTTCTTTCCATAATTGCTCTCAGTTACACTAGAGTTTGTTCCAGTAGTTCCAGTGGCTGGCTAGCTAGCTAGGACAACCTTGCCTTTAATATTCAACAGCAAGTATTTTCTTGGACTATCACGTTTGGCAACAAACAAATATAGAATTGCTGATAAGTGAGTAAATAGCTAGCTACTGTATATGGCCATAAACTAACATTTTAGTGCTATGATCTTGTAAAACGTTTTACTTTCAATATACAAGTGTGTTTTGATTAGGTTTGGACTCCCAAACTCCGTAGCACGAAAAAAGAAAAAAAGAAAAAGAAAAAAAAAAGGTCGTCCAAACAATTCGCAGCGTAATCGTCTCACGCGGAGGGGAGGGGCTGAAATCATTTTACTGAGGGGAATTACAGTGACTGCAGCAAAGTTATGAGTCGCTCATTTTTATCTAGTGTCCGAGAGTCTGTAAAGCTGCTGCGTACGGCGGTGACTAAATATGAAGACACTGTAGTGGGAGACCCTGACTTCACGTCGAAACTCGAGTCCACACTGAAGGTGGCCAGTTATATTATTCCAGGTGTGTTTTAATTAGAAGTATGGGTCAAGAAACCATTGCAATTCATTGTAAATGCGCCGGGATCTTACTTTGTACTTAAAAGAACATTTTTTCCTAAGTCCTCTTACCTGACTACTCACTACAAAGGATTTGGTCAGACCCAAAATCATTTACGTTGCCAACTCTTTTGTTTGTTTTTTCAGCTAGCCCACTTCAGGCTGCACACATATTGAGAATTCGTCTTCTTGCATGAAATACTATTGAAACGGTGTTTGGCTTAGAGTTATGATAAGTGCCTAGTCTTAGCTAGACCCTTTACCTACTGCTACACTACGAATGGGTCTGGTGGGAGCATGGTACCAGCTTGAAAGGAATCCTGTTTCTGAATGCTCCGTGGTTGGGTTGAAGCCTATGTAAAAATGCAAATTTACTATAAGTAGCACACTCATTTTTAATAGATAATTAAACTTCCGATTTGAAAATCATTTTAGCGAATATTTAGTTGTTGCTTTTTTACTGCCACACAATCCACATTTACAGCAAGTAGCAAATACGTCTCACCGCCAATTGCGAAATGCTAATTATCCATGTCTTAAAACATCTCTTGGGCAGATGGGATTGTTGCATAAACATTTTATCTACTGTTATCAAAAATCTATACTATTACAAGCCCTAAAATTACTTGTCCTTCAACCCTTGTCTTGACAGACACGTTACCAAAACCGCTACACATGAAAAGGTTTGTATTGGACACCAAAGTTTGTGTGTGGCCTATGAAATAGCTGTAAGCACATCTCATGATCTACTAAATACCCGTACAACTTGAAAACAGTGAATGATAATGAATAATAAAAATTGCATTCCATGAGTACTGGAGTTGACAGGCTTGGCATTGAGCCCTTTTATTCCATAGCGGTTTGGTAAAGGGTGAGGCTACACCAGACTACTTCAGCCCTTTCATGTATATTTACTGTTTTGGATCAGACAAAAGACTGGAACTTACTCAGAAGTCCTGTGACCCAGAAAGCACTTAGAACCATTTTGAACTAGTCCTACATACTATTGCCACTGGATACTTCCAATTAATCAGAGAAATTTCTACACTAACTAGCAGCACTGATAAACCCACAAAGGCACCCATCAAGGTGAAGGTGCCTAAATTCCAGAATAAATGCGTGCAATTTAAATGCCATACTCTTGAGCAACTTTAGTCTCACGTAGCGATCCCTTTACCTACTACTACAAAGGGGTCTAAAACAATCTGTTTGTATCCAATAAATAAATTAGCGTATGTATAGCAATATTGTAATTAGTAGATATCAGAAATTCTATGACTACAGAGAAATACTAAAGGATGCCAAATTTTTAACTGTCTTTGTTAGCACTCTAATCTGGTTATGTCCTAAATACTGTGTTCCCCCATGATTCCAGAGGAAGGGAAGACCTTACTCCTTGCAAACCAGTGCAAGGGTCAGTCCCCACAAGACCAAGTTAACTTGCAATACTCCATTGATTAGGACAGTGTGCTGTAGACCTACAGGTCATTGTTCCTCTAGACAAAGCCAGGTCTTCATGCAGCTAGTACTGATATGAGAATGCTGAAGGCAAGTTTTGCTGTGGCTGTTGTTTCATCATGATTGGGGTACTTTCCTGACCTACAAAAACATTTTCTGTCATAACTTGAGTACGTAATGGTAACACACTCTTGTTGGGGGGGGGAAAAAAAAAAAGGATATGAACACAATACAGTTTTGCTTTGGCTAGCTGAGGTAAAATTATAACATAAAAACCAATTATCACAAGTTAATTCATGGTTTGAATTAATACATGCTCATTTACATATAATAATAAAAAATTACTTTCTTCTCCCCTACTAGCTGAGTAAGAGCTTGGGTAAAAGGTGATGAATTAACCACCTTGACACATAATGCAAGCATACGCTGCTTTTGCATGATGACGGCTTAAATGCCAAAAAACACTCATGTATGTGTAGTTGTGAGTGTCTGTAAGTGTGTGAGTGTATTATTAAGTGTGGAAGTGTGTGGTGTGTGTGGTGTGCGGAAATACACATGAATGTGTGCGTGACTTTTACATGTGTGTACATGTACACTGTGTATTCTTGCAGGGTACTTTGGGAGCTCATGGGAGTTCAGTGAACTAGGTGAGTGCCATTGAAAGCAAATTATGATAGCTTTCTGAACAGTAAACGATAATTGTTGTGTTGCTATGGTGACAAACAGACCAGCTGTACGTAGTTTCAGTTTCAAGCACTAAGTTAGATGCGCATATCCTGTTTGAGGTTACGTACCTATGTAATTGTTACCTTCAATGTAAACTCCGCCTCCTCCTTTCACTTACATAGTGCACACAAAGAACCATGTGACTTTGACCAACAGTCAGTGTTGGTACATATGAGTACAAACGACTTGAACATGTCTTCCGGCATTATAACTTTGTATTATATTTCGCTCATCCTAAGTGTGGTCACAAGATTAGTTTTCAGCAGATAAACTTGGGACTTTTTATAATCTTTAAGTATGTGAGTGATTGTGACTTCATGTCTTGACAAGTTTGAGAACTTGAGGGGTAAGTTTCTTATTAGAATGGCAGGCAACAACATTATTTTTGTGGAAATTGTCCCTCTTCAAAATGACTTTCCTGTTTCATAATGTCTTACGTAGATCAAGTGTGTAGATTTCTAAAGTGTTGTCTTACTCATCAGAAGTTAAACAGATATGCCTGTGTACCAGTCAATGCACTCTTTAATTATTTATTTATTTTTATTTAATTTTTGTTTATTAATTTATTTATTGTTGTGGTTGTGGTCGTTATTATTGCAATTATTATTAATAACACTTCAAAAATGAATCAACTGGTGTCTAGTGTGTTGTTTCAGGTCAAGCAGGATTTAATGGTAATGGGTTGAACTTTCATATATATTTTTTCAGCTTACTGCATCAGTACTTTATATTCTCTTGGGAATGATTACATCATCTCTAAGAAGTGCCCCGCCTCCTGCGACATCAGCAAAGTAAGAACATGTTCCAATGTAATTATCACTATTTCAAACGCAAAAACAAGTAGAAATGGTTACACCATCATGCAGTGGCAATGGTTACACCATCATGCAGTGGCAACAGCAAGGTTACACCATCATGCAGTGGCAACGGTTACACCATCATGCAGTGGCAATGGTTACACCATCATGCAGTGGCAACAGCAAGGTTACACCATCATGCAGTGGCAACAGCAAGGTTACACCATCATGCAGTGGCAACAGCAAGGTTACACCATCATGCAGTGGCAACGGTTACACCATCATGCAGTGGCAATGGTTACACCATCATGCAGTGGCAACAGCAAGGTTACACCATCATGCAGTGGCAACAGCAAGGTTACACCATCATGCAGTGGCAACAGCAAGGTTACACCATCATGCAGTGGCACAGCAAGTTACATACCATCATGCAGTGTCATGTTTACACCATCAGGTCATTGGCACAGCAAGGTTACCCATCAATGCAGTGGCAACAGCAAGGTTACCCCATCATGCAGTGGCATGGTTACACCATCTGCATGGCAACATCAAGGTTACACCATCATTCAGTGGCACAGCAAGGTTACACCATCATGCAGTGGCAACAGCAGGTTCAACACCATCCACGCATTGCAATGGTTACACCATCATGCAGTGGCAACAGCGGTTACACCATCATGCAGGGCAACGGTTACACCACATGCAGTGGCACCAGCACGTTACACTAAACATCATGCCATTTGCAACAGCAATATCCAGTGCTAGGATGTGAACCGTCCACCCTCATTGATGCAAGCCTTCAGCTTTGTTTGACTAAATTCAGGAGCAAAGCTAACTATCCGACCTCCCAATACTATAAGTGTGCAAGGTGATACGACAAAAGTATGTAGTGTGGACATTGGCACCCAGCAGCATATCCTTTAAATGTTACCAACTAACTGCACACGAGATATACGTTCTTGGAATACTTTCTAATTTTAGGTCCGAAGCGGCCAAAATTTGTAACTGGTTTATTGGCAAATGAATGCATAGTGTGATGGGGCTGTTTCCCCCCCCCCCCCACCCCCCCCCCCCCCCCCCCCCCCCCCCCCCCCACTCTACAGTACGAGCTTTTGATGATGGATAAACTAACCAACAATAAGCCCAACAAACAATTAGCAACAACAATAATCACTATCAAATGCATGCTATAACAACAAAATTATATACTATGTCATACTTGCTATCATTTTTGTGTTTCTCTTGTTTTAGCGTATGTGTGTGTGTGTGTGTGTGTGTGTGTGTGTCCAGTGTCCACAACAGCAGCAGAAGGTGTTGTGGCTCTTGTCTCTGTTAGACTGTGTCGAAGTTGCCGTGGAAGTGCTTGCACACAAATACCTTGGAGAACCCAGCAAATGGGGCGTGGTCATTATCATGCAACTAATCAGGTAATACTGGTATGCACTGACGGTAGTTGATCAGTCGGTGGACGTGTACCTACTCTGCCATTTGAGATTGCCACACATCTCTACTAACAGTTGAAGGGACACGGTTGCACTACTTCGTCCCTTACCTATTTGTGATCGTGAAATGACATTAACATGTAAAAATCACATCAAGTCTACATTTACCCTGTATTTGGATTAGTCCTTAAAACAACAACAACAACAACAACAACAAGAAAAAACCAACAAGAAGAATGCCTGGATTAAGATATTGGCCCTTGTCAGTAATATTTTGATTATTACTTACATGGCATTTCACCCTATCTCTTTGTGTGTGTGTGTGTGTGTGTGTGTGTGTGTGTGTGTGTGTGTGTGTGTGTGTGTGTGTGTGTGTGTGTGTTCTTTACAGATTGATATTGAGGTCTATGCTGATATTTCGGTTCAGATCTTCTATATTGTGCACACCTTCAGTTCCTGTTGCAGACAGGAAGATGGCTCAGGTATGTATGTGTGTATGTATGTAAGTACTGTTGCTTTGAATACAATGTTATTGTGTGCATGAGCTGACAGCAATGCTCCATTCTGTGAAGGCTTGAAGTTTGCTCTTAATTTAACAGACTGTACATTTTCAATAAGCCTTGATGTCCATTTCCCATGGTGTATTTTTAATTGAAAAAAAAAGTCTCGTGCAAGTGCAGGGATAAGTAAAGAAGCAATTTCCCAATTATTAGCCACAGGACTATCTACACCTGACGGTTGGACAACTCCGAATTCTGAAATTGGGATGGTCAGGTGACGATGAACTCAGCTTTCAATACTAGGTGGGGGAAGTCTTTCTGTATGTAGACCGTATTTGTGAGACAATAGAGTTATAGCTCGAGGTGCATACTGGACCCGCCCACTATTAGTTTGTTGTTGCTTATTGTTGTTGTTGTTTTTACCCAAGAAGTACCATTAGCAAACAGTAATCATTGTTTGCGATTAATAGGCGTGGCAGTAGGTGTGGCTAGCCAAGTATAGGTAAAGAGCATCAAATTCACCAACAAAAAAAAACAGGATTTTGCATAGTACGGTGAGTAAACTCATGTTGTAGTAGTGCCGTTTATTTTAAACAAAATAATTATTGCAAACGTATGATTGATCTCCACTTAAGCCCAAATTTTTGGTCACAACTATAATATGTAAACACATATATACAGACTGATTTCCTTACCCTGCCCGCTTATATGTGCGAGTTAAGTTATAAATGAGGATTTCCAGCCATAGCAATGAAACCTACGGTGTGGTTTAACAATCCTTACCGAATTTGCCAGCTCCCTGAAGCCCATTATATTTTTTGGATGAGTGAGAGTATTTCAGACTTTTTTTTTGATTCACATTGCTATCCTACTAACTAGTGGTGAGCTTGAGCACAAATGGCGAGCGAAACTGATAGTTATGTAACATAAAAATAAGTATTGTTACTATGTTTTAGCTTAGTTCATGCAAACACTATAATAGCAGTTATGACCTTTTATTTCAGCAAACACACTCTCCTACCTGATTTGTTAACTTTTGTAGTATCAAACATCTGCCATTCTGATAATCTCAATTAGTAACTCTTGAGCAAGCTCTCAGCTATGATAAAAAAATAAACCAATGTTATTATTTGTAATTTTAGCCAACAAATATGGAATTACTACTTACCTCAATTTCCTGAGTATTGATAACTTCTGTAGTATCAAATTGAAGTTACTTTGACTATCTGAATTACCTCGAATTCTTGACAACAAGCTCTCAGCTACAAATACAAAATTTTAGCACACAAATACAAAATTTCTTTCTTACCTCATTTTCTTGAGCAGTGGTAACTTTTGTAGTACTAAATTTGAGCCAATCTGACTATTTGAATTTACCAGTCACTGTTGGCAACAAGCTCTTAGCTACAAAAAAGAAAGGCCAGAGTTAATTTTGCATATTTAGCTAACAAATATGGAATTGCGTACTTACCTCAGCTTCCCTCGAGAAGTAGTAGCTTTCTTAGCATTAATACTACAGCATTCTGACTACCAATTGCTCTTGACAACCAAACAATCCGTATCCCCCATAAAATGGCGAAGTAATCAAATTAAGTCTGGAAAAGGGTCTTCAATGCCATAGTAACCGGTCGAATCAACTTTTGTTTCTTGAAAAGCAAGCGTTTTCGCAGAAATTTTCTCACACTTCTGCGCTTAAGTATAAAGTAAGGCTTGCTTAATACTGTAGTTTCACAATAAATTGGGGTCAAGCCTAAAAGGCCGTGTTTATTGGAGAAAAAATTAAAGTTTCTATCACATCCCATAACAAGGTTTTATATAAGTTATTTCATTTTCATTGGGGGGTGGGAGACACCGAGTGTACTTAACCACACCCATTATAGAAACCCATACTACTATGATGCACATGCCCTTATAAGAATATATATTTAACTTTGATTAAAGTTTGGTTACACATGTATGATGTATAATTCAATTTTAGCTAATGTACCACTTTATTAACTTTAGAAAAATTTAGGGAGAGGGGAACTCAAAGCTTGGGGGCGGGAGGGGAGGGGGGGGGGGGGGGGGGGGGGGGGGGGGGGGGGTGGGGGGGGGGGGGGGGGGGGGGGGGGGGGGGGGGGGGGGGGGGGGGGGGGGCGGGGGAGGGTGGAGATTTTAGAGCCAGCCTCCCTCTGTATGAAACCCTGCCGAATACATGTGTGTATAAGAAAAAAGGATTGTATTGTTTTTTGTAGTTATGGTTTGTAATTAGTGAGTTTAGGCCATGTTTGTGCATGACATAATAAATAGAAACAGGTTAGTCTATTTCTCCAGCTGCATTTGTTATGAGATCTTTCATCATTATTTTAAATATTATTTTTGGCGTCAAGTATTGATTCAGCGATGTCATTTGATTGCATAGAGTCTAATTAAAGAAAAAAGGAATAAAAATAAATTTGTGCAGCTGTGATCTTAGAGGCAGTAACCTGTAGTTTTTCTTTCAGTTCAGTGATCCATTTGGTTTGATAGGCAGTTAATTACTGACTGTCATTGTCAACAATGAGTAAGAAATGTGGCCACAAAGAACGGCTAACTAAATTTTCAACTTCCTGTATTTTCATTGATTTGTCATGGTTGTGCTGTCTATAAAATAAGAAGCAGTGGGCATAACAGCGGTATTATTAGATTCTAACACAGACACAGTGAAGAGGGTTTGAAAATGGCAAAGGCGTTCCTTTTAGTGGCTTATGCCATAATGGCCACTCTTCTTCCGTGCGCTCTGACGTACCCAAGTACCTATGCGTTCGAGCAAGCTCAAGAGCTTGCCGTTTGCAAGAATGAAAGAGATGTTCTTGCAAGGAAACTAGAAGCTTGGAAATGGCTCATGAGATCTATGAAAGCTGAAGTATTAGCTGAAGCTTTGGAAGACCGTACCCACAGAGACAGTAACATCAGGTTGCAGGATTCAATGAAGGCCATCAAACCCATCGAGGACAGCCAGTTAATTTCGAGGGAGACCAACATGGGACCGAAAGCTCAGGGGGAAGATTTTCATTTTTTAGCCGAGAAGACAAGGGAGGAGTCAGTTGATTCTGCCATTGATAGGAATAAGGAGAGAGTTGAGAACAATAAAAATGGAGAACAGAGCGACAAAAAATCCACATCAAATGACAAGGAAGACTCTTTGATGACCAAGTTGCAAGAACTTTCAGATCTCCTTTCTCCTGAGAACAAATAGTTCAATGTATACTACTCTTCTTCTTTTCTTTTTTCTTTTTTTTCGAGTAGAAACTTTTAATGTAGTTGTAGTCAATACTAGCTAAATTTATATTAAAAAGTACATATTATCATCCATGATTTATCATAGATATAGTTACATCAGTCAGTTTTTTCTCACCTGCTCCTATTTTTATTGACCCTTGCATTCCATTCTCTTGCTTCTCAGACGGTCGCAGGTTCGAATCCGAGATGGTATAGCTTTTATTTTCTGCCATTTTCCCCCCTTGTCAAATGCCCCCCCCTCCCCCCCCAAATTCAGGTAATGATGATACTTTACCAACTATGACCAGCTCATGAATTATTCATATTATAATATGGATGGCATGTTGAATACCTAAAGCATTGAGGAAATCTGTTAAAACAGAACAACTCATGACAGCTGCCTAAAGCTAGCAGTATAACTGAAAAACAAAAGACTCAAGCTGTGTGGGTGTTTCAAGTAGTATAAAAGTAGACGATTAAGTTGTGACTTTATTGTGAGTGTGTTCCTGGGGCAAAAATAAGTCTCTTTATGGGTACTTGAATAGGCTGTACAGAAGTAAGAGGTAACTATCTAGCCAGTAGTGACAATAAAGGAATTATACGGACAGCAAGAAAGGATGAAGAAAGTTGAATTGATTTCAGTAAACACAGTGGGTTTTCATACTTGACTCTTCAGCTCTCTTGTCACATTGGAGACCCACCCCACCATGTTTACTCCCAATTGACTCGTGTGGGTATTGTGGAATAAGTGACAGGCATACAACGCCTTATGTCCAAGAATAAGCTTCTTGCTTACGAGTCGTGTAGACCCTATTTACTTTGCGTCACTCACTGATTTATCCACTGTTTCCTCAGGAGCTATGTAAGAACATCTGTATGTTTGTATTGTTATCTTTTATCTTTCTGATTCAAAATTGTTTCAAAAGGATGTTGCCGTTTCATTTTGTTTTGCTCTTTTCTCCTAATAATATTGTAAAATCCAGTGTATGTCTCATATAAGCCTGTGCATACCAGTACTAGTAGAATCATTTATACTGGTGTTATAATTATCTTTGATAATCCTTAAGTACCAGTAAAAGCTCCATTACCAGCTCTGTGAAATGCCGAGCAGAAACCTCAACACTTGTTGCTGAAATACAGCTAAAGCAGCAATAACGGCAGTGACAACAACAACAACAACAACAACAACAAAAACAGCAATATCTAACATTGTGAGCTGTACAGCTTATAAGTTTTGAGTTGGCATATATTATATGAGACCCATAGTTTTGGTAGCACCATGTAGGTGTCTATATTTATCTCTTCTTATCTGCTAGCAGAGTTGTAATTGTCTTTGAATGTTGGACATGGTGTTCACATACTCTCTCTTTATCCCTCTCTCTTCTTCTTCTTCTTCTTTTTCCCCCTTCCTTCCAAAACTTGTATTAGTAGGTATTATGTGTACCATTTGTGGTAAAGAATCACCTTTCTCTGATGGCTTCTTGTATCATGTTTTCGTTTTAATTTATTCCGCTAGCAATTTAAAAAGCCTTATTTGATGGTGCTTAGTTCTATTAAAAATAGTGGAGTTCAACTACATTGAATTGGTTCCACTTTCATTTCACTCATTACAGGTGAATCATTGCTTGGGGATTCTTAGTTCAGGAAAAATAGCAATAGATACACACCTGCTGTCTGTAGGTTTGTACTTTCCCAGGTGTTTCTAATCATGTTCTCATCAAACATTCTCTGAATGGTGCCATGTTGAATCACTGTGCTTCCTATTCATCAAAATGTCTCCTGAAACCTTTGCTATTCACTTTTGACTCTTATATATATGTGCACAGTCTTTTGAATCTCGCTTACTTATATAAGTAGCTTCTTTTTTTTAAATCTAACCAGTAGTAACCACCGATCACTCTTGCAGAGTTTACAGAGAGATACTTAGCGTACTGGAATTAGGATGATCAAGATAGTACTAGCAAGCGTTTGCCTTTCTGCGCTGCTCTTCTCTTCGGGTTGGGCTGACAGTGATCTTGAGAGATCCAAGAGTAACAGTTCCTCTGTGGCTTGCAGCAAAGCTGAATCTCGTGGTATTTTTGACTTCATCAGCCAAATCCTCAACGTCATCCGATCCTATATTCGCTTTACCAACATAAGAATGGAAAAAGGAATCCAAGATGAGGAGTTGAATGACCTGCTTGAGGAGATGGACAGGCTGCTGTTGAAGATTGAGATGAAAAATCTGAAGTGACTCTGAAATATGTCCATTTTGTTATTTTTTGAGAGACTTTCACCTTTAGATGTAGCCAAGTTTTTATAGTACCTTTTTCTTCTGTGTAATTCAAAAAATTTTACTTGAATTTTACTATATATTATATGATAATTTAAAAGATTTATATTTAGGCTATCAGTTCTGATCTGGAGAAAGAAACATTTCTCTTTGAAGTGTGGCTAAATAGTGTTAGTACTGAAGTGTTTATAATAATAATAATAAAATACTACTTTAATCATCGAGTGCTTTTGATATTGTTTTCATGTCCAAAGAAGTAGTAATCTTCAAGATTGTTAATGGGAGCCATCACAGTCTGTAACTTTTTTTTCGCACATCCAGTAATTGCTAGATGTGTGGCACAGGAATTTGCACTTGTATTGCATGAATGTGTTCGATTAGTTAGTCTAGCTATGCCCATTGATTCTGTTTTCTGTGTCATGGACAATTTGCACTTGTGGTGCTCAGTCACAATGATTCTATGTTGTACGAAGCGATGCCTATAGGACATTGGTATTTACTGCCATGCTAGGAGATGGCTGTGGTAATTGCTTTCGCTGCTACACACTTCAATTCATTGCTGTACATAAACTTCACAATATGAACCATGGGAATGTCTTATTATTTATTTTATTTTTTTATTTTTTATTTTTTGCTCCCAAAATTATTTAACTTCTAGTTTATCTTGGAACTAAAGGTAACAGGCAACTTGTGTTTCTTTCGTTCTGATTTCATGTTGCCGCACAATGCTGCAACAAGTGCAAGGTTTTGTCAGCACCCAATGGACAGAAGCCACTTGAAAGAAGTTTGTAGCCATGTTGCCACTACAAGAGCTTTGGTGGAAATTCCACTATCATGGCAGTTTCAGTTATAAATTTTCAGACATTCAGATTAGTCTCTTATTTGAGCCTTAACTTGTTGAGTGCTCCATTCTTGAAGACTCTGTCAATTAGAATTTTCTTCTGTTTTACTCAGACAGTGAAATAAACATGAGGCTTGTGGCTGTCACTCTGCTGGTGACTTCTGTGTGTGCTACATTGATCACTGGTATGGCCCACAGAAGGAAGGACCTCAACACGCAAGATGGCGGCTCTTCTCAACTGCAATGTTCTCGTTATACTTTAAACGTTGCTGAATCGTTCATACAATTGGTTGGTGCCGTCATTTCTATTATTCAAAACATCCGTTATCCAGGTCGGAGTGAAGGATCCGTGGGGATGACGAAGAATGAATTGGAGCAAGACTTGTACTTGCAGCAGAAACTTGAGCAAGCTATTCATCTTAAATCTCAAGCTAAAGAGATTAGAAAGAAGTGCAAGAACTCCATGTAATCATTATTATTTGGTTGCAAAAATGTCTCTATTATACATTCAATTAGTTTAAAATCATATTGCTGATTAAAAGTTCCAATAGTTATTATGAACTTTAGGCTAAAAGTTACGAAGTAATGTATATATATATAATATATATATATATATATATATATATATATATATATATTCTGAGGCAAAAACTTAGGTTGAGGTGACTGACAGACAAACTGAATACTGTAACCCTCTCGTGCATGCGCGCAGAGGTTTAATAAGTATTGATTGTGACGTGTACATTTAATCAAAGATTCGTTTATTTATACTTGCTGACTTCCTAGACCCCATTAGTTTTCAATTATGAAAGAAAAAATCATCACAATCCATAGATTTTCTTATCATTTTCCGTCAGTCAGTCAGTCATTCTGTCGCACAACATAAGTGGATCTCGAACATGGTAGCCTCCTGAAGATTGAAACAAACAGTAAAATGTTGCACTGGATATTAAAAGTCCCTTTAATGTGCCAGAATTTTTTTGTTTTCCAGACTTTTTTTTTTTTTCTTCAGAAAAAGCTAGTTATTGTTTGGCCATATAATCGTGAGCAACAGTTGGTAGCGCCCCCTATTGTCATGCCTATTGTCATGCATACTATACTAACATGAGTAAAACATTTCTTGCCCTTACCCATGGTAATTTTGCTTCTTAGCCTCAGTAGTGTACCGGTTGGAGCTCCCTGTTGAAACTGCTTGGTCGGTGAATGTCTCTTGCATGTTTTCTACGTCTACCATTGCACAAGCCACATATCGACTTGCATGAGCTATTACATTACTATTTACATATTGATACTACACCAATTAAATTATTCTTTGGGTCTTTGTAATAGCTTGCTAGCTATTTAGTAGGAATGCTGTGGGTTCATATCTTTGGTACTTCATTGTACTATAAATTCTTTTATAGTTTAACATTCATAAATTCATTTCCAGTATTGCTAATTTCTACTGCTGAATACTAGCTACGATTATAGCTTATTTTAATTGTCTACAAGTACTGTTATTATTATGTGACCACAGAAACTTTCAAACTAGCATCCGAAATTCTTTATTATTCCATGAGTTTAGCTTTGGCAACCAGTTGACCTAAGAAAGGCTAATGAGGAATAATTAGAAGATAAAGAGTAAAGCTATTGGTTAACTGCGTACACAAGTACAAGAACAGACTATAGGTGTGTAGTGGGAGAAGAAATAGATATTAGACTTTGACAGATTTGTAAACTACTACCAAGCATTATGAACTTCTTTTTCATGGTAGGCCCTAATCTAAACACAGTCGTCTGTATAAATGGTATGAATTATCCCTTTAGTTTAGGACCTAAGCAGGTCTGTAACTGCATTCTGAATTGTATGTCGAGCACATCAAACAGAAATGATATGTTAGTTCCAATGTTCCTATTTAGAAGTGAAACTGCATGATTTGTCATGTAATAAAAAAATAAAACTTGTATGAGAAGTACTATAAGAAGCAGCTGTTATCTACATCACTGGACCTCCAGTTTCTATAGTTATAAAGCCCATACAATACATCCCTTTCATACATTTCTTACCTTTACTAGGAGTGCTGTTGAAATTCAGATATTGTAAATACCCTATCTCGTCGTATCGGGAAATTATAGTAATGTTGAAGATAGTTGCTGTTGTATATGTGCTGGTATTAGTATCAGCCTCAATGGCTAGTAGCGTGTATGGCGAAGATGAATATTATGGTGGAGATCAATATGATGGTGGAGATCAATATGAAGATCAATATTATGGTGAAGATCAATATTATGGTGAAGATCAATACGAAGATCAATATTATGGTGAAGATAAGTATTATGGCATCTCAAGGTCACAGATGGAAATATCGCTTCCCATTATATGCTCCAAAAATAGGCTGGATCTCGGAATGACAATGATTAATGTATTGGATTTTATAATTAAGGCTGTGACGATAGCTCGCATTCCATACAAGGACTATAAACCCGATGAGAGCCAGTGGCCCGACTACATGAGACTACTGGATGTTTTGTCTACAGTCAATTACATGAGAAAGAAATGCAAGATTTCTCTGTCTCAGTCCAGTGGCTAAACTGTTAACTTTTGTCCCCCATAGTTTTATTTTGGCATGGTTTATTGTCATTTTATTTATGTACCACATAACTTGATTTTGTACAAACTGAAGGTAATGGTATTATATTTGGTATATCCTGGAATGCTTCACAGTTTGATCCCATTTTCAATGCTCTCTTGCACATGCACACTGAGAGTTCTAGTTACAATAATTGTATACAAATATGTAGATGTAGAATCAGGAGAAAATAAATTTAGAGAATGATTGAGAAACAGCTGGCATAGCTAACAAAACAACAGAATAATCAGCGCAAACTTAGTCATGAATGACATAAAGTCAGGTCGTGTATTGGCATCTACCCTAGATAAATTGGTACTGTACCTTTCCCTTTTATCTAATGTGATTAGGTGCTATAAATTCACAAATTTAAGCTAAATATATATATATATATATATATACAACCGTTGTACACTACTGCACTCTGTATACTTAACCTTCATTGGCTGCCAGGCTGTTGCTGCCCAATAAATCTAATGTTCTTAGTCTGCGGTGGAACTGAATTAGACAAACCTGTAGTTTGGTATGTCACTCTGGAAATCTTCTCTCTGTTTATTGGCATTACATAAGCCAGTAGAAATCTAATTTTTAAGAACGGGTACAATTCTGGTGAGAATCCGTTTTGTTTGTGAAGTGTCAGTGATTTAGTTTCCTGGAAATCAGAATATCTGTTTTTTGGTTTGGCTTTATTATTCTTTGGTTTTGTAAGCCTTCAATGGTATTCTGACAGTTTAAAGAAAGGAAATAATGTTTTACAGAAGGTAGTACCCCAGGTGACATAGCTAGTGTATGTAAGTGTTTGAAAGATGCCTGTCACTATGAAATGGGTCGTATGAATAAATGCTGGCCACCATGTGTGAGGAATGTAAGTGCTGTTATTCATGTTACCACGATGTGTGTAAAGGATATTATGTCACTCTGAATTCAATATTTGAAGTACAAAGATTTTTCCCCCATTAATTTGTATGCTACTCTAAAGTATTACTGATGGATACACATATTAACCTACTGCACTGTCCTATTACACTACATGAATGTATAAATACGTATTTATAAATAATTATATATACACCAGAATGAGTCTACACACTGTATGTGTTGCTAAAAATACTAATAGTGTGGGGTTACCAACAAATTAGGCTGATTTTATACAACAAAGTTTGGAGCAATAGTTGTAATTGCTCCTAGAACATGTTTATGAACCAATGGGTTTGCACAATCTATGCTCGTGGCGTGGCATCAGATTTTGATGCAAAGGTTGTTTCAATGGCAGATCTCCAATTTCTTGTGGTGCGGCGGACTATATCTTGCACGGTTGACTTGGCGGCTTCACTTCGCAGAATAAACAAAGGATCTGTAATTGCTATGCTCTTAATAGCCATGGAAGATACAAGTAAGATGATATTGCCAGCCATTTCAGATTGGGTGGCAGTCTTCATCAGGACACCGAGAACACTCAAAGGCAGGGTAAGTAGAACAGTGGACAAAAATAGCAAGAAAAAAGTGAGTGTAGTTTTGTGGTAACTTGACTCTCTCTCGCTTGAGTTGTGTTTCTTCAGAGCTAAGGCTCGACAGCACATGCAGGCATACAGAATGGCAGGCACAACACAAGCTGGGGTAAATGCCACGACATAGAAAACTGTGAGGTACTGGGTACAGGAGTCTTGGCAAGGGATGGCGAGATAGCAGACTTGATTAAGTGGCTCGTAGCCATAGCAGTCCAAAATTCCCTGAATGGGGATGATGGAGCCTAGTAGAGCTATCGCCCAGGACAAAGCAGTCAACACAAGTACTAGTACTTTGTACACTTTTGGATAAACATGAGGAGCGAAAACATACATAGAGCGATCGACGGCCAATATAGCGAGCAGAAAGGTCCTTGTTAAGCCAAGCAAGAAGGAAAGAGCAGCAGTGATTAAGCACAGATTCTCTCCCAGAGCCCAGCCTCCTTTTATAGCTGAAGAGACAACACTTAATGTTGTTGTTACTGCTATCACCAAATTAAAACATACCACCTGAAGTGCGGTGAAGAAGGGAGCTGTTTGTAGCTTTTTATTCTTGTATATCACTAATATCACGAGTACATTTAGAATAAGTACGAATGGCAAAGTAACAATCTGGTAGAGCGATTGTAGAACAGCAGTTGCCGTGGCAAAAGAAGGGGACAGTATCTCAGAAGTGTGGTTTTCCTTGAAGGTTTGCTGGATACAGGTAAACACATCAGAGTAGTTTTCACCGAACTCCATCTTGTTTGTTGTGGTGTAGGTGGTATTGAGGCAATAGATTTGTATGAAGTAATGTACAACTTGTGATTGTTTCACACTTTCTATACACAGAGGGACTTAATGTAGCATAGCTACATAGGCGTGACTCATAAGTATTTATTCTCATTACATATACATGCCAATAAACATAACTTTTAAGGAAGTAGAAAGCTCAATGGAAGCAATTTATTAGGGGCTAATGCAGCAGAAGTTTTAATAGGATTTTTTAAAAAAAAACTACTATAGCTTTAATTTACTATCTTTCTGCTCAAAAAATTTCCTTGCTGTTATATCTGAGCAAGTTGGTCATTTAATTGGAAGAAACATTGACAATCCTTACAAGTATGAAGTTGTTGGGAATTCTGTAGGACAGTGTAACTGGGTGTTGATGCAGCTGCTACAATATGTAGACTATCAGTTGCAGATTGTGGTTGTTTTATAAGAATAAAGCAACACCTAGACTGCTTTTTAGCTTTAACTCTGGAGTTTAGCTTCTTTGGACTGGCTAAATTAAACTCTTCTTGCTTCTATGGGAATGGACTTCTCTTTTAGATCGGAATTCATCCAGTTTTTTTCATTTTTTGTGGTGGTCGTGTTCTCTGTGCTGTCAGTGATGGTAGGTGTGGCCAGTCTATTGTATATTCTAAATGGGTATCATCAAAGCACATCTGCTTCTCTGTGTGAATGCTCCAAAGAATTAAAGGAGATAGTTGAAACTGTTGAAGAAGTGACAGATCTACTTACCAGCCTGGCGTGGTCGTTGAGCCAGCAGATGGCAGTTTTTGTGGGCAGTGACAGAGATGCTGATGTGCAATGGCCTGGAGACAGTGTTATGAAAGAGTTGATCTGGCTTAGGAGAAAGACAAACACAGCAAAGAAAAAGTGTCTGGAAAAACTTTGAACTTCTAGTTTTATAATTTTTTTTAATGCTATTGTTGTTGTTTTTTGTGTGTGTATGGGTAATCCTTGTTAAATGTTTACTTTATAGTTAGTTTTTATTACATACGTAAGAAATTTTTTATAACTCTTGAGAGAAAAAATTAAAAATTAAATTATTAAGTTGTGTATTCAGTAATTGTTCTGAAAAAAAAAATTCACTTCAGTGTGTTTAAATTTTGTTTACCTTGAAGTCACGAAGGCTAAGATTTTTCTTTACCTGTGGAAGACACACATGGCTAAAGATTTTCTTACTTGCAGAAGATGTGCAAGCCAAAGTTTGTTCTTTACCTGTAGAAGACACGAAAGTTGAAGATTTACCCTAAGTCTGAGTGATGTCTGAACTGTTCTTGAAAGTGCTCATTGATAATGTGGATGATTGAGACTATATCAATATAATTTTTTTTACTTAATTTGGACAGATTTTCCAAAGCGGAAGAATTTATAGATTATCTGCATAAATTATGGTAGATGATAATTAATATTATAGTTCATCTATTTTTTTTTTTTTTTTTTTTTTTTTTTTTTTGCATTTAATGATTACTTAAATATAATTTGACCTGATAATTTAATTTTTAATTTCTGTTGCTAAAGTTCTCTAAAAATCTGAGGCTTAACATTTTACCTTCAGGGTGAATTTTGTGACAAATAGAAAGCTTGCATATTTCTAGTCTGGAATTTTTTAACAGCACAACTCGTCAATCCATAAATCTTTGTGAGGTCTCAACTCACAAGTCTTCCGGAGTAATTTGGATGTGTCAAGCTTCTAGAAGTTTTTCTTAATTTTAACAGCTACTAATGTTATGACTTCTTGCTGGCATCTGCCATTAAGTTTTCCTCTTCTTATTTCACAGAGAATGATGTTGCTGAATTTGTTTGGTAGTAACTTCTTTTTTTAATCTTTGTTCTCGGTTGTAGTTTTGTTGTTTGTTTTTGTTTTTTTGTTTTGTTTTATTTTCAAAGTTTCAACAATGTATACCTAGTAGTTTATTTATTAGCTTTCCCTGATGATTTAGAGCTTGTGGGGCTGCATTTTTCTTTGGTATTATCAAATTCTTTTCTCAGCGTACATGTGATGATGATGATGATGATGATAGAATTTTTAGAAATAAAACTACTCAGTATTTTTATTTATTGGTGAAGGTATTGATGGGTATGAGCTGTCTTTAAACTGTTGGAGTAAGTATACTGTTATTAGATTGACACTTTCTCACCTAAAGGGGTCTGGAAAAAAGCAAAGAAAAAATGTGAAAAAATCTTAGTTGTCGCCGGGGATTCTAACCCAGGGCCACTGGCTTTAGCCACCAGTGCTCTAACCACTGAGCTACGACAACCCTCGACTTCCCAAGACTCTCACATTTTTCCTTTATACTGTTGAGTAGTACTACTTGCTGTAGTCTCGTACTCAACAGACCACCAATTATGTGCCGTCAGAGCACCTTTTCGGTGTCGACCGGAAACACCTTCCCCTCCGGAGAGGAGCCATAATTTGTGGATTAAAAAGGCTTTAACATCACAATTATCAAGTTCTGACCCTTCATACAAACTAGATTGAAACTTCATGACTAACTCGAATGAAGGTTTGTATTTGTCTTAGAGTTTTGTGTATTTAGTTCTGAAAGAGCTTGAGACTTGTGAAATAGTACCTAACAAAAATATATTGTAAAAAAACTTTAAAAAACGTGTAATATTTCTCTTGCCAACACAATTATTAGAATTTTTAGTTGACATAAAACTGGTTGGACAAATTTTAGTAACTGTGTGTTTACACTAGGAACGTAACATACCAAAAATCCTGAACTAATGTCAAATCGTATATGTGATATATAAATATATGAATTATAATATATAAGTATATATAATAATATATGTAAACCTTTTTAAGCCTTACTTCATTCCTATTTTATGTAATCCTCAGTGCCATACCTGTGCTAAAGTAAAACTTGCTCATGGATTTGCAAAACATGTCAAAAAATTCTGATATTAACTGAAAAGTATAATTGCACAATGATTGATTAAATTTTGCATTTGTGACAAGTTTTGCTTTGATGACAATGTGGAACTGAAGCAGTGAACTGCAGAAAACATGAAATCCCACCTCCTCTCCACTATCCAATGTCACGTCTGTCCAAAAACATCTTATGCAACAAGAAGTTTGTAAAATTGTGGTATGATGACATTACGAACTGGCACAAAGTTTGAGAACTAATTGGTTCTAATGGTGCCAGCTTTGTACATGGTGCCTGTCTCAATGAACTTAAGTGAAGTTACTAAACGTAGGTTGGCAAGCGTATCAAGAGGACTACTGACACTCATCTTATGTCCGGCCACAATGGAAACTTGTTCTAAGGCATGTCTCTGTGTGTTGCAGGCAGCTGTGGGTTTGATTGGGAAGTATGTCTAGATTTTGAAATTCAGAAAGTACTGGCAAGTGTTTTTTTTATTCTTTATAAAAATCAGGACAGTGGAGACATGCAGCAGAAAAGAAAACCCGTTCAGATTTTTTGGTATCTCTAGCAATCTAAGCTCACAACTCATCTCTATTGTATAGGAAAGCAATGGAAAATATATTAGCAACTTTAGTTTGTGCTTTTGTCCTGTCTTTGGCACTAGCCAGCAAGGAACACACCAGCAAGGAGCACGCCGCCATGAATGACCAACAGTCCACTGGTAGTCTTACTAGAGAAGCAGCTTTATTCCAAGATGGCCTTGAGTTTATTACTTTATTAAATGGCATAGATAGAGCCTCGGTGCAACTTGAGAAGAATATGGTCAGTCAACAGATGTGTTCTAGGAATGCTCTTGGCGTTATTCAGAGCCTGGAAAGTATCATCGGGATCGTCATCTCCGTTGTCCAAAACTGGATGACGCAAGCAATGGGCTCGGTAATGGGAGGAGGTTCAAGTGATAACATGGGAGGTTTCGGACCTGGCGGTGACATGGGAGGACCCAAGCCTAATGCAGGCCAAGGTGGATTTTTCCCAGGAGGACCAGGTGGTAATCCTGGTAATCCTGGTGGCTTGGGTCAAGGTGGTAATCCTGGTGGCTTGGGTCAAGGTGGCTATCCTGGTGGCTATAGTCAAGGTGGCTATCCTGGTGGCTATAGTCAAGGTGGCTATCCTGGTGTGTATAGTCAAGGTGGCTTTAGTCAAGGTGGCTATCCTGGTGGGTATAGTCAAGGTGGCTATTCAGGTGGCTTTAGTCAAGGTGGCTATCAGCCTATGCCTCAGTATAGGTATGGCTATAGTAGCAAGGCAGAAAGGAGAGGTTACTCATCTGTTTGGAAGCTCCGTCAAATGAAGAAGAAGGTGGCAAACATGAAGCAAAAATGTTTGGAAAACATTTAAATAAACTATACCTATTGTGGCATCAGTTTATTATTTACTCTCTTATTCCATATTTATTTATAGTTGTTTATGTTTGCCTGTACTGTCATATACTTTCAATTACAAAATACAAATTATTTGCAATTAAAAAAATTGTACGAGTTTTTGCATCAATGATTCACCTGATATAGTTTCAGTTGGGCTGTTTGTGAGTTGATGGAAATTTGCAAGCTTGCTTGCAATATTGTGTTGAAATAATTATAGATCTCACAAAACTTAAACACCCTAGATATCTTCACAATGTTATTTTAGGTACATGAAGTTATTGCATGCTGTATTATAGCAACCAGCCAAACTTCTGGCCAAACTTGCCGGGTTTTTACAGCTACCTTCCACTGGTGTAGCATACTCAACTGGGTTAGAGCTGCTGCTAAAATCAGCTGGGGATGTGGGTAGCCCGTCATCTTCACTGCTGTAGTTAGTACTAGGACTGCATGGTAACTACTGGTAGGTAAAGTTGGTTGTAGTTTGGCTGGTTGCTATAATACAGCATGCAATAACTTCATGTACCTAAAATAACAATTAATTTTCACTAGCCTCTGGCTTGTGAAATAAATTAGCCTGCTCATGAAATATTTCTGCCATATCACACTCTGACTCATGTAATAAGTACTATATAATATATATATAGTACTTATTACATGAGTCAGAGTGTGTGAAAATAAAGCCTAAGAGTGAAATATCTTGTCATATCACTCTGACAAGTGCAATAAGTTGTTTATTCCACACTAGGTATCTTTACTACTGTAGTTAGTACTAGAGGAAGGGTAACTCACAGCTAAAGTTGGTTGTAGGGGCTACCCACGCCCCAGCCTACATTTTAGCAGCTGCTCTAACCCTGCTGAGCAGGGTACACTAGAGGAAGGTAGCTGTAAAAACCAGAAAATTGAAGAAAAGTTTGGCCTGGTTGCTATAACTACAAGGGTAATGAGCTTGCCAGTACAGCTTGAAATAACAGCATGCTAAAGATATCATTGTGAAGATATCTAGGGTGGAATAAATAAATATATATTATATATATGTACATATTTTTACAACTACTTACTAAATTGAGAATTGGTATCCACCCTTTACCAAACTGAATTCTATTTCCCCGGCAAGGTTGTCTTCCACTTCCCATCAGTTGCACTTAGTTTGACCATGTGTTCTATTGCTGTAGGCCATTTTGTCCAGAGCAGTAACCGATGGTGAGGACCAGCCAAAGTTAGCTTGGAAGGCCCCGAGAACAGGAAAAGTCATCAGGTCTATTCATGCAGGTAAAAACGGGGTAAATCACTAGGAGTTACTTTAGATATTTCTGGATATTTATGTCTTTTTATTAACCCTTTCGATGCCGACTTTCTTCAACACTTCAGGTGTCTTTTAGAATTTGATTTTGATTTTTGAATTTCTACCACAAAGTAACTACAAAAATCCACAAACAAATAACCAGGCATATAAAGTAGGTAGCTATAGCCTTATAACAAGCAAAATGAACTTCTAAAAGCCTGAAAATGAACCGGAACCAGTCTATCTTACAGCAGGTTTCGAGGAAGCCTAATTGATTGCTCTTGATATCCGGTAGGAAAAACTTGATCCATATTCTTCCAAACTCTCTATAGGCTTCATACTTTCTATTCTGAGTGTTAGAAGTCCATAGGCAACAAAAAAAAATTTTGGGTGCTCGGCGTCCTGAAAATTCTCAGTCAAAAAAAATTTCTCGATCTCCGTTTTCAGACAATTAAATTCGTAACCTGCCCGTACAGGTTCAATTTTTTTTTTTAAAGGAAGTACAACGCCTACTTTACATTAAAAAGAAATGACGGTAAAATAGATTTTTTTAAACTCGGAAAATGCGGACCTGTGTTATGGCGTTGAAAGGGTTAAGTCAAATAATCCATTCAGGTATACTTTTGTTAAGTTTTCTAACCATATAATTTTATTGGTGAATGTGTTATAAAATGCAGCCCTCACTTATTGTGAATCACCTTGCAGCTATGTGTGAGTTGAGCATTTCTCAAGCCTTTCGTCTGATATAGTTTAAAAAGCATGGAACTCATTGTTTTAAGAAACACATTATTTATTAAGCTATATAACAGAGCAGCTGGCTTTAATTTGTTCACTTTTTGAAAGATTTTAGCTTTATAAAAATGTCTTTGTTGTTTTATCATAATCAGTAATTTCTTTAGTTCACAAACATTAATTTAATTACCTTAAATTTTACCACTTTTTTAACAGAATTGACTTTGCCATAATTTAAGTCACAATTCAACAAGCTGGAATAACACTGATAAGAAACCAAGCAGAGAAACCGTTGTTTAGTTATGCTGAAAATTCTCAGTCAAAAAAAAATTTCTCGATCTCCGTTTTCAGACAATTAAACAGCCAAAGGAGAGTGAAAATAAAGCCTGAGAGTGAAATATCTAGCCATATCACTCTAACAAGTGTAATAAGTGGTTTATTCCACACTAGATATCTTCACTGAAGTAGTTTTTTTGGTAACTCAAGATGTAAAGTTGGCGAAAACTCACTAGGTAATGAAAATTTTCTGTTTTATTGTCTTTTTTGTTGAATACATTTGTACTTTTATTTATTATTCATTTTTATATATTTTTTTTTCTTAGATGAGTCTGTTCCATATTCCGAACTACAGCACCATGTTGCAGCAGCCACGCCCAATGTATCTGTTCCTATGGACTTTTCTCAGGGTTTATCAAGGTCAAGAGGTCGTCCTTCTTCCATTAAACAGATCCTGGCAGAGGTATTATATCTCTGCCGCCCACTGGTTCACAGTGAGTTCACTTGCATGTTAGTAATATCATGAGTGGTACATTATATAATGCATGAAAGTAATGAAAACTTGAATGACTTATTTTAGTAGCTCTGCTGTATTTTATTGGTAGCAATTAATTTTAACAATTTGTATCATCCCTATGTTTCCTTTTTCCTTAATTCCACCTGTATTGAATAAAATGATTTATGCCATAGATCTTATCTTAGCAAAGTGCAAACATTGAAGCTCAGACTCCTACACTGATCGAAATATCTAGTATTATGATATTTTAAATTTGCAAGACAGGAAAATTTCCCAGAAACTGGTAAAGGGTAATCATAAGTGTATTTATACTTTCCGTAATATGATACGGTATACACTTATAATTCCCTGATTCTTTAGTACATGTTACTATATAATATTATTATTATAGATAATACATTTGTACTAATATACGTATTTATATATACATAGATGCATACACACAATATATATAATAATTGTGTTGATTTGCCAGTTGCATCGATGCTGACATTCAGCCAGAAGTCCTGGATACCATGGCTATTGTCTTTTGTCATGGACACGTGCAGTCTCCAGTTACTTGGTGGGCCTACCAGGTTCCAGCACAAGAGAGAGAGGAGTGAAGTAACGAGACGAAGGGTCATATTGCTCCTCTATCTTCTCCGATCTCCATTCTATGACAAGTACATGAAGTAAGTCCATGTAATGCTAACCTTCCTCTTAAAGGACACTCAATTCCCTCCTATTGGGGCACCTTGGGACCTCATATCTTGAAAATGCCTGTTACTCAGGGAAAGACTAGTTTTCTTTACACGTTGAAACAACCCTTTTCAAGAAGTTTCAGGCTTTTTTCAAGCTTAAGCACAGTCCTATTTTGCTTGCACCTCTCAGCAGACTTCTAAACTCTCTGCTACTAGGAATAAGTTGCTTGCACTTCCATAATTGGTAGTGGTCGTCGATTTAGCGAATTCTTGTTGAGTGGCCAACTTGTACCCGTAATGGAGGGTGGAGTATAGACATCTTTTGTGTATACAGTTAGGTAAGGGTTGTTTCATTCCATTTTCAGTGATTCTTTTTAAAATTACTCTTTACATTTACACATACCAAATTGGTTAAGCTATCTCACTTATTTTTGGAATTTCACTATCAACTTAAGAGTTAAATGATCCTGAATATTACACTATTTATACTCAACAATAATATATTCTGATTTATATATTATCAGAAATCGCAGTAGGCACTTTCTAGTTAGGGCTAACCATCCCTTTTTGTGCCTATAGTTAAAAAAACAAAAACAACTAAAATGTTCAGCTCTCGAGGAACAGCTGCTTTCCAAGAATACTTGTTTGTTCTTGAGACCCCATCAATATCAAATTCTTAAGCCAGAACTTTTAACAAAATAAGGCAGTAAAGAAATTTGATAAAATCGTATTTTTCTATTATAGTGTTCATCATCTTCGTATTCTCCGTGAGCCTGACTAGAGCAAAATTGAAAATTGGTTTAAAAATGATGGTCCTGTAGCACGCTACCATAGAAGGTCCACAACCTTTCTGTTTTTATTTTGTTGTTTTTTCCTTTACTGCACTTGAACACTGACGGACAGTCTAAACAAAGCCAAGTGTGTCCATTGTCACCATGTTTTAGGTCAAGCGACCCTTACCAGTATAATACCAGAGTACAAAGAATCATACGATTTATTCCACTGTGGTGACTATAAATAGATTTACTTGACAATATAAAATTTATTTTTAGAGTGACTAAAAATTTTGGTTTGCTCAGAACAGTTCATGAACAAGAAAAGTCTTAGATTTCTTTTTTTAAACAATGATAGAAAGTAGTAATTTAAAAAAAAAATTGTTAAAGATACGGAGTTAGGGTTGCCCAAAAAAGTAGGAAAGTAGGGAAGTCACATTTAATGATTGGTCTGAAAATATTGAAACCAAAAGGTCACTTGCCTCATGTGAAGAATCTAAATCCCTAATCACTGCTTTATTGTATATATGACAGATCGTTTGTGTAACTACTAAGGTATTTAAAAGACGCTGTGATTTAGTGACGTAGAAACATCGTATATAGCAAGTTACCTTTCTTGTTTCCATATTATTTATAGAAATGTAACTTTCCTTGTTCTCATATATCTTTGGACACCCTAAATCCTCCATTTTTTCTTTTTTGATTTTTTTTATTACTGCCAGTTGTCATATCAATGGTGGAAGGGAATTGACTGGTTTGCTCATCATTCAATGGAATTGTAGAAGCATGCTTTGCACTCTAAATAAGTGAGTAATTGATATCTGTTATCCAGGTCTACACTTTTGGAATTCTTGAAAGTTCTGTCTCAAAAAATTCCACTGGTCCACTACATCCTAGGTAAGTGGAGCAATTCTTATAAAGAGTATTTTAGACTATGTGACAAATTTTAATTTTGGCCCTCTAATTTAACTTGGTTACCCATTTTTTTCCTTTTTCTATATTATAATCACATACTAGGGCTAACTTTTACCGGCTTATATATTACTTTTATTTAACAGCTGGTACACAGTAGCTGGCAAAGAAAAAGTTCCAGATTCTGTTCCTTAGTACAGCCATAAAATGGCAGTTTTTTTACCATAATTTTTACTGTTGCATTCTGTACTATTTTGACTAAACAGCCTACACCATTTATTAGAACGGTAAAAAAAAGTTAAGCTTTTCTGCTGATTAACTGATTCTAGCTAGAAACTCTTTCATAGCTATATCACTAAGCTAAGTCAATGAAACAGAATCTGGAACTGTTTTTGGCACCTATTGTATGTATTATTTTATTTGTATTGAGTACATAAACTTCAATGGCTGGTGAGTAGCTACCAATTTACGTTTAATTTATACCTATTACAGATTCCGTAGTGGAGTATTTACCCATCTGGCAGCAGACATATTCCTATAATTGGATGACATGAGCATGTCCACATGTCATGTTTCATGTGCTCTAATCGTTTTACTGCACTTTTGCATGTGACTGTGAATTTGACTCAAACTCTCTGTCGTCACAATCTAATAACTATTAATTTTTTTCAATATTTTGGTATTTTGTTGTGGTTATTGTTGATTTGAGTGTGTGCATGTGATTTATACTGAAATGAGTGTTTTATTGATCTCCATGAGCCTGAATTTCTAAACTCACAGTTCAGTGGGTTTTATTGTTTGATTGTTTGATATAAAGAAATAATTATTGGAAAGCACATGAATTATCATAAGTGATGTGTGTACTGGTTTAAATGACAGTGTTCTGTGTGTGTGTGTGTGTGTGTGTGTGTGTGTTAGTAGCTAGTTGAATTCTTACAACAGCCCATTTCATAATATGATAATATTAATTTTAATAAGCTACAACAGTGTTTGCATTTGAATAAAAATTCTTTACCAGATTTGGCCTCTGTAGATTGTGGATATATATATAGACTCTTCTATAATACCAATCCAGTATATAGCTACATGTATATCTAATATATACATATCCTTATAGAATGGATTGATCATATTTTTTTCAGTGTCCATAATTATTGTTTTGTCTTGCTAAAAAGCATTATATGGGTGGTTTTGGGTAGCCTCACTGTGGGGTCGGCGAGATTCTCGGCTCCGTGATCTCCGTCCTCAGAGCTCCAGGTAGCGTCCCCGCTGCCACCAGAGATAATGCACAGGCTGTTGAAGGATGTTCCACAGCAAGCTGGTAGTCCCCCAGTTATGCAGGCAACCCAAATCAAGCCCCAACTGAGATTCACCAGACTCTACTGGAATCAATGTCTTTATTCAAAGCCTCACAGTACAAAATCTGAGGTGGGTGAGACAGGCCACAGTATATAAAACCCTATGTCTCACCCACACTCTCAAATCTGATTGGCCAACAAAACTGAAACCATGACTTACAAGAACCAAATAAGAACACACACACCAATTAACACTTAATACACACAAACACACAAAACTATCCAATTAGTTCAAAGGCACGTGCCTGGCTCTTTTCAAGTTTGCTCTTGCTCCCTCTCACCTCCATCTGGCTGAGTGGGTGATCCCACACTCACCCTTTACTGCTGGATTCCAGGCTGTCTTGCTACAGGCAATTTAGGTATCCTCAAATTCACCAATTCTTTGGAATTCCACAAATTTTATAAATTACTTTCATTCTCAAATAACCCGGCATGTTCATGACACAGAATTTCCATTCTCAGATGACCATGTATGGTAAACACATTTTTTATCTCCAATGGTCAATATCATTAAAATACACAAATCACGTACTGTAGTCAGCAGAAGTTCAAGAAACTGAACAAATGACAGAGGCAACAGAGTACACCTGAATAGTGTATTCCCATTTTATATTACTTTAAGAAGCTAAAGAGGATGTGTACATCTATCAGAATTTGTCTAGCTGCTGGTTAAATAGAGAATTACATTGAAAGGCTGAGGTGCAAGGTTGCTCCATTTCTCCAAAATATTATAATACAATTGGGAAATATAATTTAGCTAGCCATTATTTGTACTTTCTGGTGCTTAGTGGCTTTTTATCAAAATGATATGCTATATAAATTTGATTTTGTAATTTATAGCGAAACTCAACAAGATTTTTATTATCATTTTAGTGCATTCATAATTTCATTTCTTTTAAAACAAAGTTGAACTTTGAGTTTGTATTCGAAAGTCATGCTGCTAAATTAAAATGTTATTTCTGTTCGCATTGTGTTGTTGTGTTTGTTTTGCAATGCTTTCTTTTATCATTTGATTTATTTTATAATTTGCACTATTTAGATCTGTTAGGCACAAACTAACCTCTGTTGTTGTTGTTGTTGTTGTTGTTTTTTTAAAATTTATACCATATGAGTAGAGACAACTTGAAGGTGACGGCAATGTTTCCTGCTTTTGCTTTTTTACAAGCTAGAATACATGGGGAGCATCCCAGTCACTGGGAACAGCTGGTGCTTCACTACATCTCATTTCCTCCTCCCAGTTTTTCATTCTCCTCATAAAAGCAGCTTACTAAAATTCAAAATTTTTACTTTCTTTGAACAACAACGATAACAACACTTCTTCGGAATGTCCAAGATTCTTACTGTATTTACAGTTGCTACGTCCCTTGCCACGCTAGGTGTGGCCTATAATCCTGTGATGACTAAGAGTGTTAATCTTGAGCCCCAAATGGACGACTGTGAGGTGACCACTCTGATGAAGGAGCGATATTCTGCTATGATGAGTGCCCGAACCATAATTTTCTGTCTGGATGCCTCAGACATAATTTATACCATTATTAGCATCCTTAAGACCTTTCTTTTTCCACTGAAGAAACGTGATGTGGACTTGAACAATCCATATGGTGACACTTATGAAGAATGGCACAAAGATGGTCTACGTTTGATGAATGATCTCAAGGAGATAAGAAAAAAAATTGTGAAATTGCAGCAAAAATGCGAGACAAAATCTCTGCAATAAAACTTGAACATTTTTTTTATTATTTGTTTGATATTGATACAAATGAAACTCTTTAGCTGTTGATATTTTTGCTTATCATACATTCTAGAAATATTTTGAAAGGCATGAATAAATCCATCAGAATATTTCAGTTCAATTTTTTTTTCTTCATCACTTACAATCCACTCATTTTAATTATCTGATGAAGTCCTTAGCTATCAAAACATTAGGCCCAATAAGCATCTTATGAAGTTCTTCCAGCTAGTAGCTAGTAAGAAGCATAGCTTAGTCTAGTTTCTTTGTTGATTCAAACTGCCAATCACTTCAGCAAAACTAATTGCTGGTGAACTACCATTAGCTACAAGAAGGTAAGTTGATCCTGAGGGTTTGGGTCAGTTTTTTTTTAAAGTGCTGGAATGGTTCTTTGGGATCCTTGTGGAATTAAAATCAAATGGGACACTAACAAATCTATTATAAGGGTATTGTTTTTTTTTTCAGTGTTCTCCTCTATATAAGTATTCACTGAAATATCAAATTAGTTTATTCGCTAGTTCTGGTCACAGTTTGTGAACTATGCCACCTATTAGCGTCTGGAAAGTTTGGCTTAGTAATGTGACTGCCAGATTAACAGAAGAAACAAGGAACTCCACTCAGAGAGTAATAGGATTCAGAAGAATCAACCAGCCATTTTGCTCTAGCCTTAATTAAACTAGGGATGTCACCAAATTCCCACTATTCAGGAAGTTGATTTTGAGTCGTAATAGCTAACCTTCTGTCAGTTGTCCAGATAGAGGTGACCGCTGGATGCTGCAAATATATTATTCTTATTGAACTTTCAGTTGGAACACAGACTGTACGGTATTGAGCATATGTCTGCTATTGGGGGGCTGTCTGATAATGGAGTTTACTCTGTACTTAGACACAGTGTTATATATAATAATTATAATAATTAACATAGATGTAATTACAAACTGGGTGATTGTGAGGTAAATTACACTGGGAAGCACAAGCTGAAGAAGATCTGAGATGAGCATTTATTGATCTCCACTAACCTAAACTTAAATGCTCAAAAAACCTGACAAAGTGCTTAGCTAAATTAAAAATTAAAAAAATACGCACACAAAAAGAAAACACACACACACACAAAAAAATAATAATAAAATTTAAAAAAAAATAAATCTGTCTATATTAATTACGATCCTTGTTTGCCAAGTCCAGGTTAGTTCCTGTTTAATTGCTGGTAGAAGATGATGCTACTGTGATGTGTACCAAGATGCATATGGTGCCAGCTGCATTTACAATTTTCACGCTGAAGAGATCAAGAAAGAATATTTCTGAGGTTCACAAAAACATTTTGCAAAAAATTAATCTAAAACATACTTATTGATTTACAATGCTTGCTCTTTGATTGGATTCATTCAAAGCCACAATTATTACATTGCATTTATTGCAGTTTTATATTACTGTCAATTATGCTATTACGGAGCCAGCGGACTTTGAAAAGAATGACGTAAAAGTTTTTTTTTTGCAGGAAAAAGTATTTTTTATGAGTGGCCCATGGTCAGTTTCATAGCTTTTGTTTAGCATTATACATCCACGACAACCAGATCCAAGATTATTATAGTAACTTGATGACTAAAAATTATATTTTTTCTAATCTAAAAATATATTTCAGGGATGCATGCAATGCAGTATTGCACCTTTAATAGTATGAGTTGTTATTGTATATTTTAGGTAACTTACGTTTACTAAAGTGTGAACAAAAATAATTCATGTTTAATGTATATTTTCACCCAGTAGCTGGTATTATATAGAAATTATATACCTACAACATATTGTCTTTTTCTGTGTTGTTGTTTGTTTTGTTTTTTGTTGTTGTTGTTTGTTTGTTTGTGTGTTTTTTGCTTCTTTTTTTTCTTTTTTTTTTTTGGTGGGGGTGGAGGGGAAATGGTGATTTTAGTAAAGTAAAAATTAAGATGAGTTAACTTTGAATTTGTTTACAAGTTTTCATGTTGAGGTAGTTTAAACACAGGCACTGACCAGGTCTACCCTGGTATGAACTGACAAACCTTTATCATCGCATACACACAATCGCGCATGTACATTATAACCGCCGGCAAACTGTGTTGTCTGGCGACGCATTGTAACCGTTGTTAGTGCTTTTAAAAATACTTTTAACCAGATTACTTTTACTGAGTATTATTGTGTTTGGTAATAATAACACAAGGAGCACTCTGGTCCTTCGAGAAACTATAGCTACAAATAGCTAAAACCATTCCCACTATTGCACTAGCCGATTGTGGAGAGGGAGCTTGTGAAAGTCATCCTTGCCCCCTTCATTGGTCCTTCGAGCCGGATACCCAAACAAAGTAACGGGTGACTACTAGCTAGGATTGAATCAACGAATCATCGAACAAACCTAACGGTCCGTCTTAGCGACCAAACGAACAGTTAAAACAAGATTGTACGGCAAAACTCTGATCAAGTTACAACCTAACCATTAACTGAGTCTCAACAGTCGTCTTCAAGGAATAGACAAAATGTCTTCGCCAGAAGTAGACGAAATCATGATGTTAGACGACGTCACAACTATCAAGAGAAAGCGTACTGCTAACCAAAGAAATATTACGAAGCACAAACGACGCTTGGATGATTATCGCAAAACAAACCTTGATAAAATTAATGCTGAAGACATTAAGCATCAACTAGAGGAAATCGAACATATCGAAAACGTATATCAAGTACTCAGCCAAAGATACATTGAAGTATTTCCCGATGAATCCACCCCAGCAGATGCGATTCAAAAGGAAGAAAAGATCGCGGACGATAACCTCAGGCAAATAGAACTAATCAGGAAAGCATATATTGACTTGCTCGATCGAAAGATGCTGTATCTCTTTTGAAATACACACAAAAGCTTCCAACCTCATTGCAGTACCAGCACCCAAATCAAATTACTGGAAACAAAAGTGCAGCCAATTGGAGGAGAATTTTGACAAACTTAATGAAGGGCTGCGAGGACATACTGAGGATGGAGAATTAACTGAACAGACGAGAAAGGCACAGGATCTAATACATGAATTAAACCAAATCCTTGTTGAGGCAGAAACAGAATGTACTTCTTCAGCCTCCTCGATACCTATTGGAGAATCAATTGTTGTTACTACTACACACACTGAACCAGTTTATACTGCCTCTAAGCTTACCTGTAAGCTCCCCAAGTTCAACGGTGATCCGCTAAACTTTTTAGCATTCAAGAAATTGTTCACAGAATCAATAGAAAAACGTGCTCGAGGTCTAACTGAAGCTGAGAAGTGTAACTATCTACTAGAAGCAATGGAATTGAAATCTTGCAAAGAACTCGTAAGCGGTTTCTTGATAAAAGACAATGGATACAAGAATGCGTTGGATGAACTTTCTAAACAATACGGATCACCTCAAGTATTGTATCCTCACTACGTAGAACAACTACGAAAGCCCAGAATAACAATGAAACATCGCACAAGTCTACGCCAGACCCGGCGTCACATCGAACAGCATGTGGATAATATCGAAATGCTAAAGGGAAAGTCTTTCGAAACTTTCATGGCTGCTCTAGCAATCAACGATTTCGATGATGATTTGACTACAACTTGGAATGACTACAAAGCAAGAAATTCGATTACTGGATTACCCACCGTAACTCATGTTCTAAAGTTTCTTGATGAACAGGAACAACTACGTCCACTCAGAGAACTGGATCAGCCCGAGCCCCCTACGAGTGTACACAATACTACAGTTACAAGCCATTCAGATCGTAAACCGCCGTCAACAACATCGAAACAACGACATCAGGCAAAATATAAGCCTTCTGCCAGAACCATGAAAGTCCAAGCTAACAGCACAGTCTGCCCTGAGTGCGGAGAGAATCATTATATCAACAAATGTTCGACTTTCTTACGAAAAGGAACTTCAGATAGATGGAAGAGAGCCAAAGATCTCAAGCTCTGTCAGAACTGTCTAATGAGCAATCATACCACAGATGAATGTCGATCACGCTTCACTTGTAAAGTTTGCAAGAAACGTCATCACAGCGTACTTCATGGAGGACAAGACATACCAATTGAAGAACAACGAGAAAGTATTACTCTTCGAGCCGTAGCCCTGGCACAAGGAAATAAATTAGAAGAGAATAAGACAGCGGAATCTCGTGCAGGAACTCTGCCTACAGCTATCGTTGAATTACGAAATGGAAGACAACAGAAACGTGTGCGAGTTGGTTTTGATTCTGGCGCTGTGACTTCGCTAATATCATTGAAGTTAGCCAAGCAAATGAAGTACTCAAAGTTAGGAAGTTCGTTCGAGATCTCAGGGATGCATTCGTCAATTCCAAACTTTGGAAGTGTCAACGCACGACTCTACTCTTTGTATTCAGATGATTACAGAGACTTAGGTCTACATATCGTCAAGGATATTCCATATGCCCGACCCCCTGTCAGCAAGCTACGAGTGCTGGACTCCGCTCTTATCAAACCTTTAGCTCCTATTGCAGACCCAGAACTAGGAGGACGTGTTGACATTCTTATCGGTGCTGCAGACATGATAGCGTGCTCCACTGGATCTTCTCATATAGACCCAGAAAATCTCATAGAAGCAAGACCAACAATCTTCGGATGGGTCATTACTACTGAAGTTGAGCCTAGCCAGAAAGCACTCACTCGACGTTCCACCGTACAACAGGAACCCGAGGACTTAGAAGAAGTTCTACAACGACTGTTTCAAATTGACAGAATTTCTAACGAGCGAACCATGACCGACGATGATCAACTGGCAGTAGATCATTTCATGGAAACATACGAACGTCATGAAGACGGTCGCTACAAGGTCAAGCTTCCTCACAAACTAAATGCACCACCATTGGGTGCTAGTTTTGAAACAGCCAAACGCAGACATTTCCAAAACGAACGAAGTCTTGTCAAGAAAGGTCAATTGGAACGTTTTCGTCAGGTCATAGATGAATACTTAGAACTGGATCATGCAGAAAAGGTTCCTGCATCAGAAATCAAGACATCGAAGCCGACATTTTATATGCCAGTTCATGGTGTATCGAAACAGACGTCAACGACAACCAAACTACGAGCCGTATTTGATGCTTCGGCCAAGACGTCTAACGGAGTATCACTCAACGAAACACTCCTCACTGGGCCTAATCAATACCCTTTGCTACAGAACATTCTGTTCAAGTTCAGACTGAAATCTATTGGAATCAGTGCTGACATTGGGAAGATGTTCCGTCAAATCATGTTACATGAAGAGGAACGAGACTTGCATAGGTTTCTTCGCGGTACGTCGGCCGGGGTAGAAATCTGCCGAATGAAACGTTTAACTTTTGGAGTTAAGTCGTCACCCTACATTGCCACGCAAGTCATTCAACACTGGGCAAAGCAATCATTGGAAACTTACCCTCTCGCTGCAAAAGGCATTTTAGAGAACTTCTATGTAGACGACTTTCTTTTCAGTGTTGACACTACAGAACAGGGAAATGAAATCAGAGTACAGCTTTGTAACCTCTTAAAAGAAATTGGGATGGACATTCGAAAGTGGAGGACAAATGACACAGAACTCAGGAAGCTTATACCAAAAGAATCCTTGGAATTGAGCGACCTCACCCTCCCCAAACCACTTGAATCTTCTCGTGCTCTAGGCATTCATTGGGATGTGAATCAAGACACTCTCCACGTAGCAGTGCCACCACGAACAACGAGCAATGTGACTAAACGGGAAGTAGCGTCTATTGCAGCCAAAGTGTATGACAAACTTGGTTTGTTCTCACCTGCACTCATTCCAGCAAAGATAATTTTGAGAGAGACTTGGAAACGCAAGCTGGATTGGGACCAAGAGATTCCAGATGATCTTCAGCAAAACTGGGATGCATGGATGGAACATATTCATTGCATAGCAGAGCACCCAGTCCGAAGGAGCCTATCTGATAATAAAGCAGTTGTTCTTAGAGAGCTACATGGTTTCGCTGATGCCTCCAAGGAAGCATACGGAGCAGTCACGTATCTAAGGACGACATATGATGATGGATCAGTAGCAATCAACCTTCTTTATTCACAAGGAAGAGTAGTACCTGTTCGAGCAAACACTATTCCAAGGTTAGAACTGGAAGCTCTTACTCTACTTGCAAAACAACTAGCCTACATCCGAGAGATCATGGACATTGACAAACAGTACGTTTACGCTTGGTCTGATTCTGAAATAGTATTGGCATGGACGAAGAAACACCCGTCAGGATTGAAGACATACGTCGGAAATAGAGTTCAAATTATCCAAGCCGAAGTGGATGTTCAAAACTGCAATCATGTGTCATCAAATTGGTCACTTCAGATTTATGGTGGCACAGACCGGCATGGCTCACAAGTAAATCAGAAGCTTGGAAGATAGAACCATTGCCAAAAATGACGCAACTTCCTGAAGTTCGAGTACGTTTGGTCGTTGAAGCGACCAATTTAGAGTTCCAAGAATCGCTCAGCAAGTTCTCAACCTATCACACAACTCAGAGAGTTATTGCCTGGGTCATGAGATTTATTCAGAATGCCAGAGGGAAGAAGGAAGATAGAGTTTTGATGACCACTCTAAGCAGTAAAGAACTGGAAGAAGCAGACATCATATTACTGAAGCTGGCACAACAGCAAGGATGTCAGACAGAAATTCGAGCTGCACAAAAGAAGGAAGTTTTATCTAAAGGTCATCTGCTCAATAGATATGAAGTGGGATTGAATGATCAAGGACTTCTGGTAGCTAGGGGAAGAGTTCGACAAGTTGAGGAACCAAAACAACTACAAACTAGAATTTTCTTGACTTTAAATTCGCCGATCACTAAACTCCTAGTCAAACACCTTCATGCTTTCCACAAGCACGCCGGAATATCTGTGTTGATGGCCACGATCAGTCAGACTTATATTATTCCTGGACTAAGGAACGAGTTAAAGCGACTCAGCAGACAATGTGTGAAATGTCAGACTGCCTACTGTAGACCATTGACCCAGCAAATGGGACCCCTACCAAGCTGTAGAACTACTCCAGCACCACCATTCACACGGACAGGAATAGATTTTGCTGGACCTGTCTACATCAAACAGGGAGCTACCAGAAAACCTGTTAGAGTGAAAGCTTATGTTTGTCTATTTGTCTGCATGACAACGAAGGCAGTGCATATTGAACTTTGTCATGAACTTACTAGTGAAGCTTTCATTCAATCATTCAAGCGTTTTAAAAGTCGAAGAGGAATTCCTCAACAAGTATATTCAGACAATGGCAGCAATTTTATAGGAGCTGAATCAGAAATTGTAGAATTACAACAATTGTTTGAGGAACAGAAAACTAAGCAAGCCATCTCTCATCTAGTGACAGATCATAAGATTGAATGGCACAATACACCTCCAAGGGCACCACACTTCGGAGGATTGTGGGAGACTTCCATCAGACTAATGAAGTTACAAATCAGGAAGATTCTCACCCCACACTTGCTAACATTTGAAGAACTATCCACTGTGTTAGCAGAGTGTGAAGCTATTTTGAATTCAAGGCCAATCACCTCATTGGAGTCTACCTCAGAGGAGTTGGTTCTCACTGCTAGCCATTTTTTGATTGGCAAACCACTAACAGCTCTACCTAACTTAGTGGACAAGAACAAAGAAGATCTGAATCTGCTGAAACGCTGGAAACTGGTCAAGGAATTACATGGACAGATTTGGATCACTTGGATCAAAGGATATGTATCCAGTCTACAATCAAGGGCGAAATGGCATCTGAAAAAACGAAATGTTAGGGTCAATGACATAGTTCTTGTTAAAGATGATGTATTGAAGCATCTCACATGGCCCTTGGCTAGAGTTGTTAAGGTATATCCTGGAGATGACAACATTGTACGGGTGGTGGACCTCAGAATCGGGGACAAGATCTACAAAAGGTCTACACATAGACTAGTACTACTAATTCCAGATGAAGAGAAATGATTGTTCAGCCTGCCCCGGGAATATGACCAGGTCTACCCTGGTATGAACTGACAAACCTTTATCATCGCATACACACAATCGCGCATGTACATTATAACCGCCGGCAAACTGTGTTGTCTGGCGACGCATTGTAACCGTTGTTAGTGCTTTTAAAAATACTTTTAACCAGATTACTTTTACTGAGTATTATTGTGTTTGGTAATAATAACACAAGGAGCACTCTGGTCCTTCGAGAAACTATAGCTACAAATAGCTAAAACCATTCCCACTATTGCACTAGCCGATTGTGGAGAGGGAGCTTGTGAAAGTCATCCTTGCCCCCTTCAGGCACAAGGATGCTATTACATAATGGAACAGCTGCTGGAACACTACCATCACCTGACTCGAACGGCTTTTTATTTTAATAAATACAATTATAAAAAGGCAACAGAGTTCACTTGAGTAATATGTATATAACTTTAAAAATCTAAAAAGAAACGAGTACATCTATCAGACATAGGGCAAGCAATGTGGCATGTGCTGCAAGACTATCTGTAGAAGTGTGTAAGCACAATAACACACATTAGTGTTTTCATTGGCACAATGCTTGCTTGAAGCACACCTTCAACCACTTTGAAAGGGCTTGAAGCACTACACATACCATAATATAAAATACTGAAGTCATTCACAGATTTGTAATTTTTATTATAAAAATAATTTGATACATAAATCCATGAAAATAAAAAGGAGCCAAATTTGTTTTAATTTTTGTATTGGTTAAAACGTTTGTAAGAGAGAGATTTAACTAATGATAAAAGGCTGAAAAGGAATTTAGGAAGGGTAAAACTTAAAGTACTTATTGCAAATAAACCAGTTTTTTTGTTGTTTTTTTGTCTTTTAATATTATTGCTGTCTGTTAATATGCATTGTTCGGGCCTAAATACTTACTTGCAGCCAGCATTCTACTGGAACTGATGACGCTAGAATGACACCAAGCACACTTTTTTCTATCTGACTAATAATGGAAAAAAAGATACACGTTGAAATTAAAAAGAACTTCGTCTCTGTTTGCATATGAGTGGCAACATTGTAATGCTTTCATAGAAGTTTTTGCGGTTGTTCTTATTTGATTTTTTGATTTTCAATTTTCACAATTCTATTTGTACCATGCAGTAATAGATCTGTGGCCATCTGTCAGACACAGACTAAAATTAGCCAAATTCTGTTTTCTCTTTAATTCTATTATAACAGTCCTCTGAATACGAGCCGAGACAACCTGAAGGTGGCTGATGTAGCAAACTTCTTGCTGTTTTACAAGCTGCGTACATGGTGGGGATCCTGTGTCACATGGTGAACACCTGGTGCCTCACTAAATATCATTTCTTCCTTCTCCATTTCAGACACAGACTAAAATTAGCTAAATTCTGTTTTCTCTTTAATTCTATTATAACAGTCCTCTGAATACGAGCCGAGACAACCTGAAGGTGGCTGATGTAGCAAACTTCTTGCTGTTTTACAAGCTGCGTACATGGTGGGGATCCTGTGTCACATGGTGAACACCTGGTGCCTCACTAAATATCATTTCTTCCTTCTCCATTTCAGTCATCCTCCACATAAAAGCAGCTTGCTAAATTCAATTTGTCAAGATTTCTTTTGTACCTTCCTTGACCAACAATACCTACCTTTTTCTTCAAAAATGTCCAGGATTCTCATTGTGTTTGTAGTTGTTATGGCCCTTACTACACTAGGCTTGGCCTATACGCCTGTGATGACTAAGAGCACCAGTCTCGTCGATGCCCTAATGGAAGATGTTAAGATGGCTGCTTTGATGGAGGAGGGTGACGCTGCTCTGATGTGTAACAGAGTCGTGTCGGCCATCTTTACAAAAGTCTCTGATATGATCACTGCCATTCTTGGCCTCCTCAAGTCCATTTTTGCACTGAAGAAACGTAGTGAAGTTGAATTCCGCAATCCGTACAGTGACATGTTTGAAGAATTCCGCAAAGATGGTATACGTTTGATGAATGATCTGAATAAGATAAAACGGAATATTGCAGATATGCAGGGAAAATGCGAGAAAAAATCTCGTCAATAAAACTTGTGGATTTTTATATAAAAATGGCTTCTTTTATTTGTGGTAGTAGCTAGCTGTTGTTATTGTTTAGTTGGTTTGTTTATTAATTAATCCAAGTGTAACTCTATACTATTGATATTTTTGTTTATCATAAATCTTGAAGATGAAAGGATTTATCAAAATATTCAGTTTAATTCTTTTCCTCGTCACTTGTAATTTAGCCTAGCTTGTTCATTTATCAAAACATTAGGACCAATATTTTTTTTAAATAAAAGATTTAACTCCGGAAAACATCACTTGTGATGAAAAGCCAACTGTTTGTGAAGACTAATACATGCACAAGAAAGTTGGTAGGTCTCATGGTTCAGACATTTTATTCAAATCTCACCTGTACAGTCACTAAGCACAAGACACAACCAAAGAGTTCTACCAACCGCCAGAACTAAAGAGAATGCTCATAATTAAAATGAGAGGTAGCTATTCACAGAACATCTTCTTGTGCCACTTTTTCTTTTAATGCTAGAATGTCTCCTTAGGATCCTCATTAGGTTAGAAACAAGGAAACAGACAAACATGAAGTCATTAGTAGGTTGGGTTTCAACAGTATAAGTTGAAATTATAGTTAGTCTCTGGCCCCTTGTTATGCACCAGCTATGTCCAGTAACATAAAAGGCAATGAAATAATTAAATGGGTGTGGCTCAGATGATTCTTGTGAAACTAGAGAGTGTGTGAGTGTGGTGGTGACCCAGTATGATCTTAACTAAAATGTAATTGCGACTAAAAGCATAAACAAAAATTTTGTGCTTAAATTATAAATTACTTCATCAATTAAAAAATAAATAAATAAATACATAAAAGCTGGAAATTTTACCATAGAAATTAACTTGTTAGTGAGAAGTAGGATGATTATAATTATGATAAAAAGCAGTTTTTTCTGTTCTAAAATATATAAAATAAAACTTGTGCTGATGTTTCACTTTTTGTTGCCAAAGTTCTCCTCAAGCAAGAGGTCAAAAGGTTGGGTTAAGTTTTATTAACCCTAAGCGCGCATGCGCGAGAGGGTTAGCATGCTGTTGCAACTTGTGACAAGGCTTGGCTACTCAAGAGGTGCGAGAAGAAATCTAAACTAGTCGCGGAGATAGGAAAGGGAATAGGATGGGCAAGACTCTGGGACAGTGCACTGAGTAGGATCTTTAGCAGTCATGGTCGAGATCAAAACTGTCCCTCATGTGACGCCACGGATCTTGACGGGGAACTGTTGGACCATCTTTAAAAGAACCACTTACTGTATTTGAACAAGGACTCAATTAATAGTCACTCTTTGCTCCTTGCTGGGCGTATTTACATGAAATTGAATTGAATTGAATTGAATTGAATTGAATTGAATAGTAGTCGTCCTGTCTGTCTGTCATGCTCTGATTTTGGAGAATACTGACAATTAACAGCTGATTTAGGTATGAACTTACTCAGGACGAAGATTTAAGACCTTTTATTGTGCTACTTTTTTTAATTTTGGGCTTATCGTTGAGAAAACGCGAAGCGTTCAGCTCCGCGGTAGGTACCAGCTTTTATGGGAGTTGAAAGAGGTGAAGTTTGGCGTTGAAAATGCATATCGGTGAGTCTGGCTAGTTTAGCTTCTTCTCTTATGAAGACAGCGTTTCCGTGTACCATTTTCATTGGTCGAACTATTTTGATGCCTCATTAAAATAGCTAACAGATTGCTTGTTCTTTTGGAAGGAGATTATATTGCAATAGCTAGGTAGTGTTTAATAGCGCCGAGGGTTCGCACCTTTAGCGCTTCATTAGTAGTAGTAGTAGTACCAGTATTATTTTAGCCTAGAATGACTGAATTGTGTAAAACTTTCAGAGTGCTCTTCAAGTATTGCATAGGCTTTAATCCTCAAACATTCAATATAAAATACTCTATAACAAAAACAAGCAACTGATAGCTGATTATAGAGATGCTGATTCTAAAAAAAATTACATGATTTCAAAGATTTAAAAATGTTTAAAATAGACAGTTTGTTCAATGCTGCTGGCAGTTTATGCTGACGACTTGACAACTCTGGTTTTAGGTGGGCGGTAACGAGAGCCACCATAGCGACTGCCCACTGTGGCACTCCTTCTCATCTTAGACTGGCTGGACGCTATGCACAAGCAAATAAACAGAGTAAACACACACACACACACACACACACACACACACACACACACACTCACAGCTTTGCCTATGACAGAACTCCTCATACATTCCCAAGAGAAAAACGAAGGAACAAGACAACACTGTGATGCCCACTGTTGCCGTGGCTACACCTGCCATTCCTGCTGTACTAGGTTGCTGTCTGGACATGGGAATCTAATAGAAGAAAGAAATGGTCGCCACATAAAAAAGAATGTGTATATACATACAGTACATGGGCCAGTAAATAGAGGATAGAAGTATTAATTGGCGAGCGAGCGAAGCGAGCGAGCAACTCTAAGATGTAGTCTATGGAAATCCTGAATACGTGGTCGTTTTGAATACGTACGTCGTCGTTTAAACGCGTACGTCGTCGTCGTTTAAACGCGCGCGCATTCCAGAAGGAGTACCATTCTTTACCCTTTACCAATTGTTACTTTATCATGAGGAGTACCATTCTTTACCCTTTACCAATCATCATTTCCCCCTTTACATGTCATTACATATTCTACTACTAATAATGAGATGTGAATTCAGATTTGGCAACCTGCAGGAAGAAAACAATGCAAATTCAAATCAAACGACCCCAATGCAATTGAAAGTGTCAACATTTCCCCAGAACTTCACTCGCTCGCCCAACCAATGC
>WLWD01003438.1_pt1 | contig 45504 bp, 45 predicted proteins | sample 6712731 | NCBI WGS metagenome assembly WLWD01 (sample SAMN12718690, study PRJNA576275) | sponge metagenome | isolation source: marine sponge | host: Mycale hentscheli | place: New Zealand: South Island, Marlborough, Capsize Point | collected 2014-11-01 | reverse complement strand
ACAAACAAAGATCATAAACATACGACTCAACTATGAAATATGCTATCCCATTGGTTGTTATGTGTCCATGAGTCGTCAACATGGCTGACCAGGGACCTGTCTGTTGCTAGCAATGCTGGCTGTCACTATGATAGCTGTCCTTGATCATGTAGGACGAGATCAGTGGGTTTCCCTGGCAACCTTTTCCAGTTTCCAGTTGAGCAATATGGCAGGTATTTCTTAAAAGGAGGCGTATTTTGACGATCTCTTGTGAATTTATACGTGTGTGTGTGTGTGCGTGCAATACAATGTGTGGGCACATGTATTATGTGCTTTGCTTGGTTCGATTCATTCTGAAGGTATAAATTGGCTTGTACATGCGCACACATGTAAACTAATTTATATATACAACCATACACACAAGCACATACATACATTTTGCCTTCCCCCCCCCCCCCCCCCCCCCCCCCCCCCCCCCCCCCCCACCCCCCCAGACACACTACTACTCATGTAAGCTGCAGAGCTAAAACATGCGGACATCGGTCAATTACCGTACAAAACTTGATTTGGACCGCACAATCAATGATATGCATGGTCATTGTGTCCGGCCAAAAGGTGTTGCATCAAAAAGAACCAGAAATAAAGCTTTCTCACTCGCTGGAAAAACGCGATACGTGACGGGCCGGGAAGCAATAATTAAGTCAGTCACATGATCCTTCCGATTGTGCTGAATCAGTAATTTCTGTTCTTCATAAATTGATTGCGTGCGCTGAGTCGATTGCTACCTTTCCTTCAAGTTTTCTGCAGTGTTCTTCTGATCTAGCTTCTTGTTAGGCTTGTATGGTTGTGTCCAAGAAATCTATGATCTCTTCGGTAAGTTTATTTCCTGTTGTCAGCAAAATAAAAGTGCTATTAGCTGTAGCTTCTTTTGTAGCTAGTGCTCGTTATCAATGAACGACTGGACTGGCACTGCTAGTTAACTATTTCTCAACAACTATCACTAACTCACTCATTTAAATCATATAAGGTGTTCACCTGTCAACCTTATAATAAATGATAGTAGTGCATGAACTATAACTATCCTTTGATTCACACCACCATGATTATTTACTTCATCATTATTTAACCATACTCTGACCTGTTTAGTAATAACAATAATTTGAATAATGAAATGGGTTGACCACTCAAAATAAGTCAATGTCCAGGCAAACTTTGATTTGTTCAGACAAATTGTCCAGACAATTTTTGAGTGTTATTTTTAGGTCTGAGCTGACAGTGACATTACCCAACCATTGCCAACTGAAACCATACATAAGTCTTCATAGGTTCAACTCAGCCACAACAACAAGCAGCTGGCTGTAAATGCAGGGGCAAAGAATCAATAATTTCATTCAATTCCATGTATTGGGTGTATGGGGGGGGGGGGGGGGGGGTCAGCATGTGAAGGAAAGGCAAAGGATAGTAGAATGGTCGTGAACTCTTTGGGCAATTATAAGGATACGAGGTTAATGAATATGGTGGGCGGGAGGGGGGGGGGAGAAGATTAGCTGTTATTATAGGGTATTGCACTAACCTACTGAATCGAGTTCACAAGGAGTTTATTTGTGTGTTTGCGATGGCCAATAAACCACAACCTTATATAATCTCCTCAGCCATTTTTTAAAAATTTCTCTCCAGTCCAAATCATAGGCATGCATTTAGTAAGTTTTCTGCTGGTATTACTGGAGCTACAGATACCGGTTGTGGACCCATTTCCTGCAGTGTAATTGTGTTAGTTGGTGTTGGTGCCACATTTGGTATCCGTGGAGTGTGTTCATGGTGTGTGGCTTCTATGGGTGGTCGTAACCGTAATCATAATCAATGTCATCATCATTTGTTGTCATGGCCATTCCTTGTGGTTTATGTTCCCAATTTATTGAAGAAATGTGTATTCACAGAGAATGTCCCAGTCGTTTTAGAACAGCATCACGGCCTAGAGTAAGAATGTAACACTCTAGAGTTAAGATACCTGCAAAACACTCTAGCTCCCCTCCCCCCTTGTTCTCTCTGAACTCTGAATGGCTATGGTGTTAGTTGTACCAGGCTTGGTGCCTGTAGATATGAAAGTGGAGTGTGGACAGGCTTGGTGAACTCTTTGGTCCGTTTCTAATGTATGTAAATGCATAGTTATGTGCAAAGGATTATCAAAAGAAAAAATAATATTGGTTGTTGTTGTTGTTGTTGTTGTTGTTGTTTTCACTGAATGGTGAGATAGGAATTTGTGCCTGAGTATGTGGGAATGAATGGCTGGGAACAGACGTGTTATGATCTTGTCAGAGTGAGATTGCGGAAAGTTCTTAAGCCCTTTCTAATTCCCTGATAGTGAAAATCTGAATTACAAAGGTCTTCTCTAACAGGGGCATGCTTACAGGAAATCTCCATGTATGTTTGTGCATATGTGTGTGTGATTGTGTGTGTGTGTGTGTACATGTGTGAGAACAGGAAGCCGCAAGGAGGCGTGTGGTGATGTTGGAGGGTGTAGACAAAGCATAGTGCTGCTCTGTTCATGTTTAGTCGTTTGTAAAGTGCTAGACGTAACTCTTACCGATCGAGGACTAGGCCTCCAAGTGCTTTGTCCCGTTATTCTACACTAACTAAAACTCCTAATTAGCAATACTAGTCCGGGATAGTGTGACCAATCCTTCCCCAATCCCCTCCCACCTCCCCTCCCCCTTCCCATTCTCCCCTTCCCATTCTCTCCCCCCCCCCCATTCCCCCAACACTGTGCTTCTAGTCCCGGAAAGAATGACCGACCCCTCCCTCGCTCCACTTCCCCCTCTCGAAATCCTGCCCCTATTCATTAGCAGGACTCTGCATAGCTAGTCTTGGAATGCGCGAGTTTGGACAAGTGAAGTGTTCATATTACAGATTGTTTTAGTTAGTCTGTTTAGATATCTCGTTGTTGTAGGTGCCCGGGGGGGGGGGGGGGGGGGGGGGGGGGGGGGTGACAGTGAATATCACTCTCTCTGTTTAGATATTGCAGTGTGTTTGATATATCATTTCATAACACTCGCCCTATGCATCGAAACTTAATTACCGCTTCTTCTTTTTTAAATTAAATTTTGAAAACATTTATTGGGCATGCTTGAATTAAAATTGTAAGGTGTAAATGTCTTGCCACCATCCGCGATTAGAACCTTAATAGCTAATTTTCTCATTCTAACGGCCAATATCATTAATTAAAACTTAACCCGATGTTTCGACTTCTTGCTGAAGTCCCTCTTTAGTTATTTCAGTCGAGAATGGCCGAATCATTGATTAGAACCTTGTTTGTAGCCATGGGTGGTCAAGGGGGTAGAGAATGGGTTGCTGAGGCGAGGGCCCCTAGCTTCTCCTGAGGGCTCATGTGTCTAACTGTATAAAAACAGAGTCTATTTCACACTTTTCAGTTTGAGCTAGTTTGATAAAGAACAATTCAATTTAATAAGTGCACGCCAAGATGCACACGGTTCTTGTTCCAGTCCCAAAATATACCGTAATGAGGTACACTAATTAATTTTTAAAGTTTGGTCAATGAATCTCTTTCCAAACACTTCGATTAATATCCACAGAGGGACTTGTTTGTCTAACTCGATCAATTTTAGTTGGGACAGGAACGTAGCGTATGGTTTCCATATAGTTAAAATTTATCACTTATTAATGCTCTTGCACACACACACGCACACACACACACACATTTACATATGGACTCTACTTGCAGTTTTAGGTGACGTCTCGGCTGTACTTGTCACGCCCCCGTGCTTCAACCAGATCTTCTACATCGGAGTTGCTATCTACTTCAGATGTGTCCTTCCTCTGTCCAACCCACCAATGGTTAACGTCTCGTGGTATCGCGTTCAAGACTCCCGAGAAACCAGGATAAGGTCCAGCTTGTGGGATCGCTCCGTCGTCTCCATGGACACGTTCTCCATATCGAGTCTTGCAACTTCTGATACTGGTTCCTATTTCTGTAGTGTCAGCAACGAGGTTATCAGACGACGAGATTCTAATAGGATAACAGTGCCTTTTGTCGAGAGTACGTATGTAAAAACAACTGCTCTTAATACAAAACTTTGCATATAACATAGTATATAGTAGTATAATAATTAATATAATATATATATATATATGTATATACACTCGCCCTTTCCTTGTTCCATGTTAGGTGTGTTGCCAGACAGTCAGCTGACTATAAGTGTGAAGTCGAATACCACAGCACTACTTGTCAGGGAGAACAATATGAATGTCATCTTGGCCAAGAATGAGTCCCCAACGGTCGTGGTTTGCTCCTTCACTCCTTACTCCCAGCCTTTTCTGGTAACTGCTCTCAGTGTTCTGCTTTCTCATCTCATTTTAGTTCTTAGTGCTCACATTTGTGTGGAATTGTTAGTGCATATGTACATATTTAAGTTCAATGCGTGTGTCTGTGTGCATTTATTTCTGCACATATCTCACTTGTGTGCCTAGAGGCCGAAATGGACGCACAATACTGCTGGTATATCTGGTGGGAGTCGCAATACTTCTCTGTTCGTGGATAACGAGTCGTGCAGTTCTACTTTAGTTATTTCTGAGACCACACCCTCCAGCCACGCTGGCAGCTACACTTGTGCTGAAGGAGGCGTAGGAGGTTCTGTTAGTACCAACTTCCGTCTAAAAATAGCTAGTAAGTACTGTACGGGTTGCTAAGCAGATTTTAGAGTCATAGCTAGAAAGTGAGGATTACCACAAGGACTTTAGACACTCACTTATCCAAACTTTCCCTAGTTTAAACACTTTATCAACTATTTCAAATACTAAAGTTGGTAATGAGAAACAGTTTGAAAATGCACAGAAGTGTGGCAGTGAATATAATTTTTATTTGGCTCGAAGTAAATACTTAGATAGAATATACGGTGTAACTACAATCAATAGGTTTTCATTGGTCACCATTTTTTAATTGGTTGATCTTTTTCTGCCCATTTATGTTATATTTACTGACATATGATGTATTCTCCTATCTGTCATTACCTTTGTTTCCTGTTGTCTAATTTTTTTCTTTATTTTTTTTATTCTCTTCCACTTCCTTTTCTTCTATTCCCCATTCTTCCTGTGTCCAGCTATCCCGCAGACCTATCTTGTGTCGACCACGCCTTCACCTCCCGGTCAATTAAGTCTCGGTGTCGGGGCTCGTGTTCTGTTCAACTGTTCGGAGAATCCGGGCAATCAGGAGCACAATGTGAACGAGGGGATCAGCTGGGAATTCCAGGAGGACGGCAGTAGCACGCCCGTGCCACTAACCTCGAACAGCAGAATTGTCATTGGAAAGAGAAATCTCACTATTGAGAGGTTGGAGATCAGAGATGGAGGCGTGTACACGTGCGTGGCGAGTCACTATCTGGTAGAGGCCGTCAGGACGAGCATAGAGCTGGAAGTAGAAGGTGCACATGATGTGTGTATATATATGTGTGCGTGTGTAGGTGTGTATATATGTGTGCATGTGTAGGTGTGTAATATATGTGTGCGTGTGTAGGTGTGTATATATGTGTAGGTGTGTATATATGTGTAGGTGTGTATATATGTGTGCGTGTGTAGGTGTGTATATATGTGTGCGTGTGTAGGTGTCTATATATGTGTGTAAGTGTGTATGTGTGCATGTGTAGGTGTGTAGGTGTGTATATATGTGTAGGTGTGTAGGTGTGTATATATGTGTGCGTGTGTAGGTGTGTGTGTGTGTGAGAATGGCACAGTTAATGGGTCTTCATGTATTCTTTCACTTCCCTTACTTCCTTTAGCGAGAGAAGATTTGTTTACAGACTGAGAAAATTTCCAGTTGCAAGCTGGTTGTTCAGCATCTTTGTGTATTTGAAAAAGAAAAGGGCATATATATCTCAGTATTGTGAACGGTGCCTACGCTAACCAGTTAGCCCAGTTTATCTTTAGGGTCAATTCAATGCTATCACAATATTATTTTCTTGACAACAATATATTTCCAATTAGCAAAATTGACATATAAACATCTATTTATATATATATATATAATATATATATATGTGACCGTCTACAGGAAAACCGGGCATAACGCGGCACCCTTCGAAAAATTTTTTTTGCACTTACAGAGTTGTCGGCGTCCAGATATTGAGCTCTCCAAGTTTTATCGTCGTAGCTTAAGTCGTTCCCACTATAATAGACCTAACCGTTCCCTTCCGTCGGCTTGAAACAATACATTTTTAAGAAATCAATCGATCTTTTCTCGATATTTACGCACGCCGCGTTGTGCCCGGTTTTCCTGTAGACGGTCACATATATATATATATATATATATATATATATATGTGTGTATATGTACATATACATATATGTACATATACGTATATGGATATATACTATGTAGCTACTATAGTTAAAAGTCAAAGAACTTGGTGCTTGATGAAGCTGTTTATCGAGCCTTATTTTGGCTGGTAGGAATGTCATCCATGGGATTCATAAGCACTCACTCTGCCGAGTTTAAAACCAACTGAAATTAAAAATTACTAAGTCTGTGTCAGGATTTTGTTGTCTTAACTATACTACCAACTTAAAAAACTAAACAAAACCTCTTCAAGTGCTGCAAATGAAAACAGCCACAGCTGTGATGTGTGGAAATAGACAGACTTAGAGTGTCACCTATTTAAGGAAGTATTTGTATGCCATGCACATGCACACACATATGCACACACATGCACGCACACTAATAGAATGAGGCACTCCATTGGGTGCAGTGTCTCTAGATGGACCAGGGATATTTACGGCCTTCTTAGGGTCCATTTTGCCCCTCCTCCTGAGAATGGTGTTACCCTCCTGAAAATTATTATGACCTTCATAGTGACGTTGCCACAAAATTTCATCAATTTTAGCGCATGAGAACTCCCCCCCCCCCCCCCCCTCCCTGAAATAAAAAAAGTTTGAGTTGATTAGTCAAAGTTAGTTCTAAAGAATACCCTGTGCTCCATCTTCTGATCAAAGAGAGTTACTACTTCAAGGTATGGTATAGTATAGGTTCGCACACGCGACAACGAGTCCTCTTTCAAACTTTGTGTACTTTGACACATCTTAAGTAAGTTATTAAACTTTAACTTGCTGAAGATGTGTCAAAAGTTTTCTTCCCAGCTCCCCCTCTCTCTCTCCCCCTCCTGGGGATACATTGTTAATGAAGTTTTCATTCCTGTCATTCATCAATAAATTGTTGAACTTGTCAGTTCGATGGGCCGGCTCCATTCCCTGCATGCTAGTCATATTTCATATTTCCGTCTCGTACCTGAGTGGAGGCTAAAAATAGGTATAATTGAGTTAACTGGTAGGGTAATTCAGAGTGTTTCAATCTACAATTTTATCTAATAAGTCTATTTATAGAATTTGGAACACAGTGGTATATCTATTGTGTAAACACTTTCAGATTATACTTTCAACTTTATACTGAGTTTAACTGATTGTTTTGTGTTGAAAACTGTGCCCGAAGGGATTGATGGAGAGACAACTGACTAGGTGTCACCGGTCATTCTTATAATTAGCTAGCAGTCCTGTGTGTATTGTGTATTGTGTATTTCATCTTTCCGAGAAGTCCACAATATAATAGTAGCTGTCTCTTGTGAAGTTGTTGAAAGGTAGAGTATCTGCTAATTCACGGGAAGTGTTTGTGGCTGTTACTCAGTAAAAACAACATTTGTGTATTGTGCTGAGGTCAGCAAGTGGGCAGGTATTCTGTGGTTTGCTGATGGCGCACAAAGGCAGGAAGGAGTAAGAAGAGGGGAGAGAGAGAGAGAGGAGAGGGGATGCTCGAGTGGTGCACTAATTGGATCAGTGCCTTCATTGCTAGCCTCACATGCTGCATTGTCCATTAGAGTGGCATTGTGTGAACTGCTGGGCCGCATGTGCTAATGAGGTTACTTTAAATTAATTAATTAATTGTGTCAGGTCAGGAAGCTTGTTTAAGAGTGTGGTCTGGCAGCTTGGCCCCAACATGCCTCTTCCACCAAACAACTGCAGCAATGACACAGCCTCAACAACAACAGTCACAAAAACAACAACAACAACAACAAATAGTCCCATTAACGACTAGAAGACACGGGACTTATCACGTGTACATTCAGAATGGTGTAAGGACACCAAACGTTTGAGTATACAGACTGCTCTACATCGCGATGAAGGTGTGTTTTGTGTCTAAATGGAGTTTTTATGTTGGAAAGCAAGGTGAGGTCACAAGTACGTAGAAGCTGAAGGTGTGAAGTGTCCTAGAACTTGCTGCCATAGGAACTGCAAGTTATTATGGCTGATGTGATCCAGCTTTGTCTTACCATATACAATGTACCCCAGACTAACTTATTAACTTTGCCTCTTTGTTGAGGGAGTAAGGTTCCAGAGTACGATTCCACAGTGGTTCCAGAATATGGTTCCAGAGTATGGTTCCAGAATATGGTTCCAGAGTATGGTTCCAGAATATGGTTCCAGAATATGGTTCCAGAGTAAGGTTCAAGAGTATGGTTCCAGAGTAAGGTTCAAGAGTATGGTTCCACAGTGGTTCCAGAGTATAGTTATATGTAAAATATTTGGTTTTAGAGTATGGTTCCAGAATATGGTTTTAGAGTATGGTTCTAGAGTATGGTTCCCGCACTCCTCATTTATTTGAATACATCGTATGATAGCTGTACATAGATCATGCACATCGTGAACATTTCCTTGTTTGGCAATAGTTTTCATTCTTACTCCGATAGCCTTAGTCTTGTCTTGCTAGCCTAACTACAGCCTTCCTTGTGAATATTGGCTGAGTTCATGATGGCACTGGTCTTTGTGGAGCAATTCATTTCTTTATGAAATTCAGGAACTAGAAATGAGGGATGACTTAAATTATAATGTAGTTTGATTTTTATAAGAAAAGATAGTAAAATAATCCGAGTTTTATCAAGTAATTTTTTTTTATTTTTATTTCTGTGAATGTTCTTTCTGTTGTATATTGTATAATTGTTGCTTTCTTTCTGGTTGGGGTATAGTAATAATTTGCTTTGCTTGTTGTTGTTGTTTTTCTTTTTCTGTGATTTGCAGCTTCATTTTCCTTGAACATAGTACCTTCCGTCGCCATGGTGCAGCTGGGCACACCCCTTTCCCTCAACTGTTCCAGTAACACCACTAGACCGGGCGGCTTGTCCTGGTCGATGGAGGGAAGTCCCATCAACACAGACTCTCGCCACACAATCTTGTTCAGCTCCGGCTCGTCAGACTCAGTCTGGACCGTGCTGACCATTTCCAACGTGATGGAGTCCGACTTCGGCACGATCAACTGCACGTCAAATATCACTTACCAACTCCCTGTCACTGCCCAGTTTGAGATCATCGAATCCTCCTTGCCGTATTTCATTGGAAACCGCATGGAAAATACGGTTTACATTCGGGAGGGGCAGTGGCCTCTGCTCGTGTGCCCGATACGTAGCGTGCCATCCGACACGGCGGTGGACTGGGAGAAAGGAGACATTGTTCTCAGTAGTAACGAGAAAGTGGCTGTTGCCCCTGACGGAAGATGGATGACATTGCAGCTGCTCCACAACGCTACTGTCTCTGAAGATGACAACACTCGATACAAGTGTGTAGTTCGAAGTAGAGGTCTGGAACTGAAGTACACCTTCACTCTCTACATTACACGTAAGTTCAATAGATGAGGGAAGGTCAGATTTACTCAAAGAACTTTCTTTTTCAAACATGTCTTAATGATGCCATGTATGTAACTGCAAAACATCCATATTTGAAAGACACCTCCTTCATTGGGCTGTGTCCACCATACACTTTTTAATTCCATCCTTGCCACCAATAACAATGACTATTTTAATTTTCTGTGAGTTAGATGTGTTGAGTGGAAGTTTTTAAGTTATTAGCATTTTTTTTTTAAGAAGTGAGCAATTTCTGACATATTGCCATCATTAGACATTAACCATTTCATAGAAAGTTTGCTGAACTAGGTCTTTAACTGTTGAGACTGCAGCAAGTGGTACTACTCAACAGTATAAAGGTAAAATGTGAAGGTCTTGGAAGTCGTGGGTTGTCATAGCTCAGTGGCTAGAGCACTGGTGGCTAAAGCCAGGGGTCCTGGGTTCAATTCCCAGGTGAATTCCCAGGTGACAACTAAGATTTTTTTCACATTTTTCCTTTGCTTCTCTCTAGACCTCTTTAAGTGAGAAAGTTTCAATCTGAAGGGTCAGAACTTGATAATTGTAATAAACTAGGTTCTTGTAAATTTTCATTCATGCCATATTGAAAATCAGAATCTCCCACCTAAACATTGTCACGGTGTTTCATTGACTTGTGACTAGGTTAAGATTCTCCTTTTATCCAACTGTGTTGTTTCCATGTCAGTCACTGTTAAAATATCACTTCGAATACTATGTTTGTGCTAACACTGTACTTATCTAACATGACATCTGCTTTCTGCTTGTGTGTGTGTGTTTGTACTACAGAACCAATCACCATCGTTGACGGCCCTCGCGCACGAGAGAATGCGACGGAGGGAATGAGTTTCGAAATGACCTGCAAGGCAGCAGGTAGACCTCCCCCCCGCATCCTATGGCTCTTCATGGGCATCCCCGTCAACGGCTCTGGCGACCCTTACGTACGAGACTTTGGCAATGGGACTCTTTTCTTTAGTAAAGCAAAGAAGAACCACACCGGCGCGTACCTCTGCTACATTGAGTCCACGTTGCGCAACAGCCTCGAGGGCAGCCAGGAGACCTTCCTCACGGTCTCGATGAGAGAGAGCGACGGTTTTATCGGCTCGCTGAATTACAACGAGGCCGTGCTGATATTCGCACTTGTGGCTGCGGTGGCCATCATGATCGTTGTGGCGTGCATCACTCTGATCATCACCATCTGTTGCATATCAGACTCGTGCTGCGGCAACTATAACCTGACCAAGCAAATGGCTGCGATGGACGAGGAGGACTCTAAAGTGTTTCTGAAGAATGCTTCGTTGCGCAGCGGCAAGGACAACAGTGGTGTTCTGATGGGCGGGCCGGCAAAGCCCATCTTTGATTCGTTGCAGCGCTCGACAGCCAATTCGGATCATGAACATGGTCATCAGCAGCTAGACTTTATGAATCGATCAGAAGAAATGCCCATGCAGACGTTTGTCCGAGACGGGAATGCGTATCATCACCACGACAACAATAACTACTCGTCCTCTTCGCTAGATACGACGCTCTCCCCCGCCCACACGCTCTCCCCCGCCCACACACTGTCCACCTCTCACAAGCCACTGCCACCTAATGCCACATTGGCCTCTGAGTCACTGTTTGAGTCGGAGATAGGAGAGGAAGATCTCACCAACTTCCCTCGCATTAATGTTCAGGTAAGGGGCAAGCTGTGTCAGTTGAGGGGGCGGGAAGTGTTAGTTGAGGGGGCAGTGTTTGAGTCAGAGTCAGTGTGTTTAAATAAGGGTTTAAGTATAGGTTACATCACGAGGTGGAGGTCGGTATGGGATTTACACAACCGAGGGCCGAAGGCCCGAGGATAGTGTAAATCCCGTACCGACCGCGCACCGAGCGGTGCAACCGACTTGTACCATGGCTCTAGGCTATAAGAAACGCATAACAACCTTTTTTTCTGTAGCCTCATTGGTCGCCGCTTCGCTTAGCTACAGATCGTAATTCTAGGCCACGGGCAAAAAATATTCACCTCCTAGGCGGTGTATAAGTGATTTATTCACCCCGAATTGAGAAATCTGATTGGACGGTTTGAACGAACCATGGTATAAGAGATGAAGAGGAGAGGTGTGGGTGTCTGTTGACAGGGTAATGTTTGTTTGAGGGGGTTATGTAAGGGTAGGCCTGGGGCTATTCAGTTGAAGGATATTGTTTGGTCTATGGGTAATGTGTTTAATTGAGGGGGAAGTTTGTGATAAGATTCTAAGAAAGTTTGGTTTTGTTGGCTAAATCTAGAATCAGTTAACTATTTTGTTTCTTTTAGTTTTGTTGTCTTTTTTTTTATATATTTTTTATTTTTTATTTATTTTAATGTGGCCTGTAATTGTGATATATCCACCGTCAACAGAGCTCTTAGAAGAATCAAAAGCTGGCTCTTTACGATGGGCTTAATATAATCACTAATAGTGAGCGTGGCATAATTAATTCCCAACATGTTGATGGACATTCCAGTGGTTGCTTTGAAGACACGGCAGGAGTGACAGTGTCGACTGACAGCTTGTTGTTGCTCCATTTTAGCAGTACGTACTTAACACATGTTCGCAGTTTCAATCACGTGTAGAGATACAGGTGACCTTAGCAACCACAAGCATTTCTGTGCAGGAAGTCACAATGAAGAGCCCTAATTGGGTAATGCCCCCTCCCACAGTGTAGGCAGTGTAGCTCTCTGTGTATGCACTGATTAATGAACTCAAATGAGAGAAAACATTTGAGTAAAGTTGACACGAATAGATGTGGTTGTGCAGTATGTAAATTTATTTAATTCGTTTATACTAGGGACGAAAGAAAGTTGTTTCAGTTTTAAGGTTTGTTGTCTGCTAACGACACAAAATTTCATTTTGGAATTGATCACTTCCTAAAGTTCCATTTGAAACCTTACTATACCCTAGCAACAGATGGAAGTGTAAAATTAGACAGAGTAACCAGATTCTGAGGTCAAATTTAGTTGTGTAAGACTTCAATCATTGACTTTGTTTGTAACTTTAGTTGCTATGGCTTTTGCTATTAACATAACAACAGCACATTATTTATTATTACACAGTTGGGGGAGTGTCTTGGTCAGGGAGAGTTCGGACCAGTCATGAAGGGTGTGGCTAAATCCCTAAATAACCAAGCAGAAGTGGCCGTGGCAGTGAAGCTGCTGGTCAGTGAAGGAGTGGGGGAGGATGAGCCAGAGGGCGGCGGCTTCAGAGCGGACCTTGCCGTGGACGACTACGCCAACCAAATGAAGCTGCGACATGTCAATGTCGTACCGATCCTAGGAATCTGCAGTGACATCGAACCGTATTACATCATCTACGAATACCTGGATAAAGTGAGGCAGAAACTGTGTCGTTGATGGTGGGTGTGGTTTCTTGGGAGGGAGTGTAGTTAGGAAGAGGTGGGGTGGGAGGAGAGAGAGAGAGATTTGGAAAGGTATATAATAATGTCATGAATTGTTTGGCTTACTTTTGTATTTATGGAGCTTGTATATAGACTGACTGATTGACTGACTGTACTCTATATTCAAATGCTCTATTACTTACCACTCTACAAGTTAAATACATTTATTTCCATTGCTATAAAAATTGATGTTTTTTTTCTCGTCTGTTAGGGTGACCTCAAACATTTCCTGCGGTCCTGTCGCCCAGACAGCGATGCCCCTCCCCCTCTGTCATCCCTCCAGTTACTGCACATCGTGATGCAAGTTGCCCAAGGCATGAAGTACCTGTTCTCCCAGCACATCATCCATGGAGACATCGCCACTAGAAACTGCATGATCAGCATCCACATGGATGTCAAGATTGGCGATCTGGGCATCGGCCACGAGCTCTACGAGGGAGATTACTATGACAACGGGACACAGCTGCTTCCCATTCGGTGGATGCCTCCTGAACTGCTGGCCAGTTCCGAAGAAGGGCCCAGCTTCTCCCTCCACAGCGACATATGGGCGTTCGGGGTGTTCTGCTGGGAGGTGTGGTCTTATGCCCAGCTCCCGTATGACAGGTATTCTGACGAGGAAGTGCTGGACATGGTGCCGGCAGGGTCCAGGCTGCGGAATCCCAGTCGAGTGTGTCCACCGGAGCTGTATCTGGTAATGATGGACTGCTGGTCAGACATGCCCGAGAGCAGGCCTCAGTTTGGGACTATATGCACACTTCTAGAGCAGCTGCAATTCTCACAAACTGTGTGAATAATTGGTTCCATGGTTGTGATAAATCTTAGTTATATGTTTATCAGTGATTCTGATGTAGTCCATATTTCTTTTTTCTTTGTAATCAAAATATCATGAGCATACCCATCAAGTCGGCTCCCTTCCCCACCCTGCCCACTAACCCACTGGACAAAGTTTCAAGTCTTTTATTTTAATGGCTATTTCTTACTTTCTGTTCTTTTGTTCTTCTGTGCCTTCATAGGTTTTGATTTCAGTCTATTGTGTTATATTGTACATTCTTATGTATGGTCATTCAAACTGTACAGCATTTAATTACTGGTGCCATTACTCGTAGCTATGGCAACTTCTTATATTGTTTTTTTTATGTAAATGCATTGGCAACTAACTTTTTGATGTATGGGAAAGGTACTAATATTAAACAATCTGGCTAAATATAAATACATGCACCAATTCTTATCTAGTTTGTAAAACATGAATTTAAGGTGTAGACTAAGTAAGAGAGGTTACATTCTTCAAGGAGGTTAAAAGGTAAAGTATCGTCACATATAGAATACAACCGCAGTGATGAGCTTGAATTTGTAGAAGTTAAAAATGATTTCTAACAGTTGACAGTTAGTGGGTTGTGAAGAGACTGGTTGTCAATGGCCACACTCAGACTGAGGCAAGAAGGAGATGCAGCTGCTCAATGTACCTTCCACCTTCCACTGGAAAAAGTTCTGGAGGGTCTTTCAGGAGGGACAATAAATTACTTCTAGCCAAATAACTCGTGACAGACCCTAAAATACAAGGTGACAATACAAGCGCAATATTGAAGGCATTTCATTTAATGGTAGTCTGGCGTACTAGACCCTTCTACCCAAACCGCGACACTGGGAATGGGCCTGGGGACATGGCCATACCAAATTTGTTCTGCTGCACATATTGCGGCAGTCAATTACATGAGCAAATTTCCAGGAATGGCCCTCCTCAATGACTAATAGAAATTCCTACACTGTAAGCCACACCCTTTCACAGCTAGATTTTGCATGCATGACTAGTTTAGGGAGACATGCAAAGCAGAAGTTTTTGCCGTATTCCATTGGAATCCATTGGAAATATCCAAATATGTCTCTACTTGCCACTAAATGCCTGATCACCTCCACCAGCAACTCTTTCAAACTCAACTTGTCATCCCAGTAGTCTGTCAGCAAAAGCTACAGAAACTTAAAAAAAAAATAATAATAAATAAATAAATAAAAATAAAAAAATAATAATACAAATAAATAAATAAAATCGTCAGGGAATCAATCTGTGTCTCCATTGCGGTAGAAATTCAGGTATAAAGGAGGCAGGGCACTGACCACTTCCACATTCCTCTAGAACAAATTTAGTACAGCCATGTTCCCAGACCTTCCGGGCGCTTCATGGGTCTGGTTCCATCAGACTAATTTAATGGTGAGACAATAACAGAAGGCACTAATTCTCTAGCAAATGATATTACTGAGACGTGACAATTTTCCTGAGAGCTACATCACTTAATTAGTCATGGATACTTACTGTTGGCACTGACTAACTGAAGAATGGCATACAAGGAACAAAGCCACACCTGGACCTGGTGAGGGAAGAGAGACAGAGACTCCAGCAGTACGTCACTACACCTCATGGCCAGCTTATCATCTTCACTCAGAGCAGCTACACACACACACACAATAACATAAACAAATAACTTTAGAAAACAGCAGTCAAAGATATCCACCTGGTGTGTGTGTGTGTGTGTGTATGTGTGTGTAAACTATCTGTCCTTTAACAACAAATGTGTAATGAACTCCGTGTGTGACAACACCAAATATACAATGCATTACAAGCGCTGTAGTTTTTAGAGAAGTAAATATGGTAAAAGGTCATCAATAGTACATAATGTAATAAACAGCTTGGAAGAGCAAAGACCTACATTAATTTGATATTCAAGCCACTTTAAATGCACGATGCTAGTATTTTGACTCCACCCTTACCGTTTCCAGCCGAGTTGGCCAGAGCTTTGCACACCCACACCATCAGCGCCACAACACTTTCCTCCCCAGCAGCTGCGTTGCCTAGGTTACCAGGCTCCTCCCTGGAGAGATTGGCCGTGGCGCAGCAATTGGCTGCCTGGCAGACACTGGCAACAAGAAGCTCCACCACACTGCTTTCTATACACACACTCACTGGGAACAAACACACACACACACACACACACAGAGTAAACAATGGCCAATTTACATTTTTACCGGCATCAACAATTACACTGGGAGAGAGAGAATGGTACAAAGATAAGGTAACATCAGAAAGAGAAGAGTTAACACAATGATTCTCCTATTGGCCATGACAATTTGTTTTTCACTTTCTCAACGGACAGTGAGTACTGTCAACTGTAGTTCTGTAGTTAGCCTTTTGCTTCCACTTATGACACCAGACAGACATGCAGGGTTCACATGTTAACATAGCAAGTCAAAGTGTGCCATGCACAGTATAGTGATCGACTGCTCAAGTAAAAACTGTTGAAATGAAGTGTGTAAAGAAGGTAAAGTATCATTAGTTGATGAAACATTATTTTTCAATAAAAGCCATCAATGACCCAACGCAACGACCCTTACCCTACAACACTCACCACAGGCCACAATTAAGTTGGTCTCACACTGATATGGGTCGAGCAAATAGCCCACTTTTAAATTCCATTGTAGTGAGAGTATGATAATGTGATACTAATCGCATATACCCATAGCAGATCAAATACCAGTGCTTTATAATAATTGCTTCTTCAATCACTAATATATACTAATAGAATCAACTATAGCCAGGTTTTAAAAAATACACGACAACAACACAATATACATGAGACAATCATTATTTATTCAGATTGGCGGAAAGAAACTGTTGGGTTAGTCCTTTGTGTGTGTAAGCAGTTACAAATGAAAAAAAAAAAAAAAATCAATGAATACTGAATGCACTAATACTTCATTTCTTCTTACCTTCAGCTAAAAGCAGAGCAATAAAGCAGGAGGCGTAGCACAGCAGCTGGGCGTGGTCATGATGATTGCTCATGGCAAGGACCACCAGGTCCAGGATCTTGCCGTGGTCAGAGATGAGGCGAAGCCTGTCGTCTGGCGTACATCGCCCAAGCCCCACCCCTAGCATCGACATGGCGCTAACGAGGAGGGAGATGCTAGACGGAAAGTGACTGAGAGCGTCAGATGCTGCCTGGAGACTTCTATCTGACATTAATTGTGATGCACACTCAACAGGACCTAAAAAATAGAGAAAAAGGGGAAAAAATTTCCCCCCCCCCATTATTATATCAACTCAAGGTATGGCACCTCAAGATTAGTTAATAAAATTAAAGAGTGGGAGATTAATGACTAGAACTTGATGATGATGGGATTACAGGCACAACTAACTAGATAAACATGTCCAAACTCAATACATACTGGAAGATTTCAACATGACGATTAACGTGATGGGGTGTATCAATTAGAATAACCTGAAATTAGAGTAGCCAACATTATCTTATCATTCAGATCTTCAGTTATAAACTACTCTGTGTGTGTGTGTGTGTGTGTGTGTGCACGCATGCCAACCATCTCAATCAATGAGTACAAATTAAAAAAAACAACTGTCAGCCAGCTACCTAATGCCGCGGTCTTGACCCCAAAAGTGTGCATATGTGTTTGTGGGTTGCTGTGCTCTGTGGTCCCAATAAGAAACTAGGCTAAGCTAAACTTCTCTCCCTTTACCTGATCTACCAATGTTGCCGAGGACCAAAAAGGCTTGTGTGAGTACCACTTTACTGGTAGGGTGGCAGTCCATGGCATCCATGACCACGCCCATCCCTTGCACTGGCACCACACCTAGCAACACACAAGAATAACAAAAGGTAAATTCACCGCCCTTCCATCATTTGGCAGTTCATTGTTGTGACCAAGAGTTCAAAGTTTAGTCATTGTTCAAGGCTACAGGCTTACACACACACACACACACAACATACACTGTGACATCATCCTTTGCACAAGGATGCGTGCAATACCAATGTAAGGAAGGACCAGTTGTTAGTTATCTCGCATCAGCAGCTTGGATACTTGTCTCTTGTAGTCTGACCCTTTACCAACTACTTCTGTTACGCAGCAGAAGGAGAGGGTCAGACATTTGTGGGACATACAATACATATGTCGTGAGACTTTGGGGGGAAAAAGGGGGGGAAAAAGTGGTGATTTTGATGTACGGATTTGGAGCACCTTTTTTGGGGGGTACTGTGAACATATTGCACATTCCCAGACCCTTTCCTTGTCCGACCCAATCATCTCAGTCCTCAAGTTTGTGGTTTAAGGTGGTTCCGGCAGGAGGCAAACCCTTTACCAACTCCACAGCAAATAGTTCTTCCATACTATTCAGTCTATTAAAATGATTCAGTAAAACCTGCTCAACTTGAGAAAGATATCATTCGTAGTACGTAAAAAATAATAGAAATGTATGTATTGTTTTGTCTGTTTACAACTACAGAACATGCGTTTGACCTAAATGTTAGCACAGCAGTCTAAAGCATGACTTCCTCATTTAAAAGTATCCATTAAGTCCAAATATCCCACACTGTCTCAAAGCATAGTAACACAGCCAAATACACCCATGCTTCCTTCATGGTGTGTGAACAAACAAACAAATCCTACATTCCTCACCTTGTCTTGTCAAATGCTTCAAAATCTTGAGAACTACCTCTGCTGCTGCAAGGTGTGTGCACAGCGACCCCAGTACTTCAAGCAGAACTTCAACTCCGCTCCCTCTAACCACTTCCTGTCCCACAGCCTCTCCATCTCTGCCGTTCTTTAGCAAGCGAAGCAGCCTCTGCAGCAACTCGAGGAGAATGCCCACATCATCGTTGCTATGGAGTTCATCAAGAATGCCCTCCACTTGGCTCACGGAGGGAGACAAACTTGATGGGCAAGAAAATGAGCGGATAAGCTTAACCAACCCGCCCACCTCGTACCGCTGATGCGAAGGCGTCCAATCGTCTGGAAAATAGTGATAGTCCGCAGGGATTGACTGGCACCGCTGCAGCTGCTTTCTCATCCCTTCTGAGTACCTACCCTCAAAACCAGAGTCGACCATATCCGGAAAACGGAACTCGTGGAAAAACTGAGAAACTCTTGAGTCCACACTGGGCATGCTGAGTGCCAACGCGTCGTCAGAGGGCGGTACGGCGGGGGACTGCTTCTGAATCAGCGGAGAGTGGACCACACCTCCGGTTGTAGTGGCGGCAGTGGCAGCAGGGGGAGAGCTAACTCTCGCTGCAGGTTCTTCGTCCTCATGTTCCCTCTCGGTGCCAAAAACTTCAAACTCAAAGTCTTCTTGTAAAATATTCACATTGGGAAACACAGGTTCTGTGGGGATGGTTTCTTCAGACATTAGCCGAACCACACTCACGGGTCTTTTCGGAGGCTTCAACTTATTGGCAGCTTCGGACTTCTTACTGTTCTTAGTTGTCTTTGTAGACTTCTTTTCAGGCAATTTCTGCCTTTTCACATTCTGCTTACCGTATGTTGGAAGCTCCTTCATCTTCTCAGTGGGAGTGGAGTCAATTTTCTGCCCTTTTCTCACCAACTGAAAGGGAAGTTGCTTTTCTTCGAGCTTGAAAACCTGTTTCATGACATAGTCTTCCAGTGCTTGGAGTAGTCGGCGTGACATGAGAGGGGTGAAGCCGTGTGAGCACAGAAGGCTCTCGTCTGCTTCGGCTAGGTCATCTAGAGAGTTGAATCCCGCCACTCTCAGTCTGTATTCCAAGCCAGGGAGATTACTGGTGCGCAAAAAGCTCTTGAGGCTACGGTCTAGGCTCTTGAAGGAACCTTTGGTTCTTACTGGAATATTGAGACGAGCTCCTGCATTGGCTAAAGCATGACGCACAGAAGGATGGACTCTGTTAGTAGGCCTTCTTTGCAATTGGCCGCTTTCACCTGTAAATATAACAAACATCTTCAATTCGGGCTTCCGGATGGTATTAAACAGTAACCACAAACCAGTGTAAAACTGAAAGTGGTTTCTTCTAGAATATACTATTTAAGTTGGAGTACTTACTGTCCATAATTTGGGACTAAGTCTTCTCCGCTTACGCGTGCCGGTAGGACCACGTTCACTCCGCTTATGTGCGCCGGCTATCTTCTACACAAGTTATCTTCCACACAAGTAGACGCAACGTCAACCATCCAATAACACAGCTGATTTTGCAAAACCCACAACAAATGAACCACACCCACCCATAGCGGGTATCGTTTCTTTCTAAAGCACACCACTAAATAGATCCGAAGTATTTTTGGATTGTTCTTTTCTACGTCTATATATGTAGTAAGCTATGGTAGTTTCATCATGGCAGCTTCGAAGAGGAGGCCGGTGTGGGTTATAATTCCGTCCAAGAGTTTAAAGTACGTACCAATGCAGTAGAAGCTAAATCTCCTTGAAGGCCCAAAACATTATATGGTATCCCTTACTATTAATTTTAGTCCAATACCTTCCAACTTAGTGTACTGTCTGTTGGCAGATATTATGATTTAGCTAAATCTGAAAATCAGCAAAATTTCCAGTGTTGTTTTTTTTTTTAGCATGTATGTAAATGCTGGAATGTTTATGAAAAGTATTTGACAAGTAAACATTCATAACCTTTTATTATGTTAAGGGTTAACTAGCTTAGTTACTGAGAGTCTCCTGTACACAATTTCAGGAGAATCGGTGTCATAAAATCATCTCCGCCAACTCAACATACAGCTGGATCTGATGGAGGAGAGAGACCGGCATCCAGTCCCTGTGAACCACCACAGAGCCCAGTACTGCAACCTTCTCAAGGACTGCTGGCAGCTGGAGGAAGAGGTAAAGATGGTGCGACTGAAGTAACCCAAGCAAGTCGTGTGGATGTTGCTGTCGACAATAGCTCTGCTGCTCACTGCGAAGTGGAGCGGAGAAGAAAGCGTAAGATTGCCACTTCTATTCAAACGTTAGCAGAGATGCTCCAGCTGAAGGAGGTGGACCCAAAAAAAATAGTAAGGCTAGAGAGTTTTTTTTTTTTTTTTTTTTTTTGTTGAAATGCTGCAGTCTGATGATCCACCTGTCTGACAATACCAACTCTTTTAAAAATACGTGTCCACCTGATGATACATGCCCATTTGGCAATACCAAGCCATTTGATGGTAACTATGCATTTTATGATACCAACCCATTTGATGATCCTTACCCAATATTGCAAATATTCAACGCATCCTCTTAATTTCCCTATAGGTCATTCATAGAAAACTCATGAATAATATTTTCAAAGGTGATACATTATGGGATGGTGTCACACTAGCTTATCTTTGTTTTCCAGGCAAAGGCAGACATCTTAAAGCTTGCACTGGACCATATTTTGAAACTGAAAGCTGCAAATACGGAACTTGAATCTAACATTTCCGAAAATACTGCGCAGGAATTTTCAACAGAGAGCCGACAGCTTCTTGATGACAAACTGGAGGAGCTTCTATTGGAGCACGTGTCTCTGAAGAAGCAACTTCGGCAGGTGTCTCGTCACATGACAGCCAAAGAAGTGGGTGACTCCAATGACTGCATCTCAGGAAGGCAAGGGGAGACTTCCATAGAGGAAGCCAACTCAGTGAACTCAGCTGCTGTGGCATCCTTTACCAATTCTGCATCACAGGTAGATCAAAGGGAAGAAATAGCTAGGGTAGAATGTAGTCACAGTAGTAGCAATTCTAGATGCTCGCTGGGGCCAAAATTACAGACAGAGTCGACCATAGACTCGGGCAATTCATGTACAGATGGACAACTCAGACAACCAGGTGGAGTGGTCAGCAGTGAGAATCCTGATACAGGTCGAGATTCAAGATGTGAAGGAGATGGTGGTGGTGGTGATACAGTAGCTAAACCAAGAGAACATACAGTGGCTGAATTGAGAGAAGATAGTGCAGTTAACAGTCCTCATTTTCAGCATCAGTCTGTAGTACCTGCAAGGACTGATGCACAACTTCCTGTGTTAGAGTGTCAGAGTAATTCAGAAGTGTGTGGATCCATCAGTGACGTGATAGAGTCGACTGATTCTGAAGCCCATTCAAAGTGTAGCCGGGGGGAAATTTCTTTGAATGACATTTCAACTGCTGTGGTATTAGTTGGGACAGGGTCTAGTAGTGAAGCGATTAGTGCCACTATATCTGAAGGAGGAAAATTGTTAAATATCCCCCAGTCTAGTGTTGAAGCATTGGAAAGCTCACCTTGTAATCTTGAAGATAACACCCTTCCTGATAGTGAGACATTAAGTAACTCCCCCTTTGGTGCTGAAATGATGAACGACTCGCACTTTGATGTTGAAATAATGACGAGTTCTTCTGTACCTGTGTCAGAAGGACACCTTGATTGTGCCGATATGAAAGGACCAGAAACATCTGCTGACATGGAAGGGCCAGATACATCTGTTGTCATGGAAGGACCAGATACATCTGCTGTCATGGAAGGATCTGCTGTCATGGAAGGACCAGATACATCTGCTGTCATGGAAGTGCTCGAGAAGTCCACTCATCAAAGCACCAATGCTGTGGAGGATCAGTTACCTGTCTCACCTGTAGCCCCTACCATTACACTACTTGGCACTCTACACCAGCCATCTTCATCATCAGCTGGATGCAGAGAAGGGTTAGTGATAGAGGCTAAAGAATCGGCCGTCAGTTCTGCTCCCAGCTCTGGTATTGTTGTTGAAGGTATGGCAGCAGCTAAAGATTGTCTGCAGCGAGAAGCCACCGTGTGTGATGTGTCAAAGACAGGAGATGCCTCATGCAACCCTAAGCAGACGTGCACAGGTAACTCGAGCACTGCCATTCACTATGGGTTTTCTGAAACCTGCGATACTTCAGCACTAGATTGCAGTGAGTCTGAAGCTGCTTATCATTCATGCAATACTTCACTAAACAAAAGTACCCTCTCAGAATCACTTCCCTCTACTTTGCCTCCTGTAACTTCAAGTGTCTCGTCAAAACTAGATCAGCCATCTCCGCTCGTTCCTAACTCCACATTTTTCAGTGCATCATCGTCTTCACGTGTTTCTCTTCTGTCTCAACATGTTCTTTCATCTTCTTCATCATCTTCCAAGTCCCCCGTCATCAACAGCTCTAACACTACCGTCCACTCTGATGACCCTTTACCGCAGTCATGGCCTGTGTCTTCTCTGCTTTCGCAAAGCCAAATTCCCAGATCTTATAATAGCACCAAGTCTTCCATTCCTATATCTGGTTCCAGTGACTGTAATGTTTCAAATCCTATGTCTATCTCCAGTGATTGGTTCTTTGCTCAGGCTTCTGACGGTCTTCGCAGACATTCTGAACTGACCCCTGCTCCATCTTCTAGTTCCAATTCTCACGCAGCACTTACCAGCATTCGTTCCATCATTGATAGTACATCCGGTTCCGATTCTGTTGGCACTGCTACTTGCATTGCAACAGCATCTTCTAGGAAAAGAACATCAAAGAGCACGGTGAGTTGCGGTGGGCAGGGCAGGGAGGCTGGGTCAGTGGGTGTGGCAGCTCCAAGAAAGACAGCTGGAGTGATGTCACATCAACAACATTCAGCCGCTCGTCTTAATTGCACCCCAGACGCCCAATCATCACGTGCCGTGCCTGAAAGTTCTGGTTTTGTTTTGCCACAACCGGATTGCAGAGAAAGAGCTGATGAACGCAGCCCAAGTATGGGCTCGTCATCTGCTCGTTCACAGGCACTGGACTTTCGTCACTGCAGGACTTTTGCTGCCAGTGCTCAATTGACCCCGCCCACTTCAGTTCACTCCACTCCTCCAGCCCCACCCACTTTACCAGTAAACACACAGCCAGCATGCAGCAATCGTATGGGGCAAGATATCCAGTCTTATACCCACCAGCATCATTCGCACTCAGTCACTGTCCAGCCACGGAGTGACCACTCCCACAGCCAGATGCGCTCCTCCCACTTCAGTCAGCCTTCCCAATGCAGTGCAGGCAGATCTCGCAGTAGCCGATCAACCACCAGCAGCGGTGTTGAACAGCAAATGGACCAATACAGACATTGGTGGGGAAATGGTAATGGTCATCACCAACCTACGGATCCCAACACGCATCACTCCTTTCCTCCTCCTCCTCAGCAATTCCTGTCTCATCAGCACTTGGATTCCCATCACCAAGCCCCATCTCCTCACTTCTTGTCACCAGACTACGATCTATGGCCCCACACTGTCCGAGAGCCTCATTCAGCAGCTGGTGGGTGGAACTCCAGGTCAGCTCCTCCCCCCTCATCATACCATCAGTACGGAGCAAACTTGCCTAACCCTACTGCTGGCGGAAGGGGTATGACCAGCGAAGAGGCTGTTGGCAGACAGTGGCGTACATGCAACAACCAGCGGCATCACCCAGAAGGGTTTATATCACATGACCACATCACTTGTGCAAACATGACCGAGTCACCTTTCCCGGGTGTTTGGCGCCCATATTCGGAACCTAACCCCTTGCCGCCGCCTCCCTCACATCCTCCTCCTAGAGGCAGTTTCTGCGACTTGGAATCCACAGCTCCATCAATGCCGCCGCCACACCATCAACATCAGCAGCTGCATTTTCCATTCCTGGACTCCCGAGTGTCAAGCTCGGCCCAGCAACATTTAGCAGCTGCTCAACCTTCGTGCTCCCAGCACATAGTCAAAAGCACGAGACGTACCACTGCCCATCCACAAACCCACTACACCCAAATGGAGCCCACCCCTTCAGCCCACCAACCCAGTTGTTCCAATGAGGGTGCCCCTCCGTGTCAACATGCTCTCCAAATGGTGCCCACCCAACCATCAAGCAGAACCGAGTCATTTTTTGTTGACAAACTTCTTTATGACATTGGATAATGGCTTAATTTTTGTAAGTCAAACGTGTAAATTAATAATTGACTAAAAAAATGTTATTTTTAAACAAAATACAAAGAAATCTACAAGTTTTTACTGCTTCATGGCCTTGCACGATGCAATCTTGTCGATGCACCTCACAGCAAGAGCAGTCCATCCAGTTTGGTGGCTACATAAAACAAATTGATATAATAGTAATTGAAACTGAATTTTCACTTAATGAGCTTCAGAGTAGAATTTGCTATCTTATAAATTCAAGCCCATTCTCAGCCGTTCTCACCTTGCACCACATCCTTTTCCATTGTCCCCATTAAAATACTCGTAGAACAAAACCAGGTCCTTCCAATCAGGGTCGTTGGCATAGCGAGGGTCGTCGCCATGGCAAGGTCTCTTCCCATCCTCCCCGGGCATGAAGATGGTGGCGATGCGATGGCAGATTTCCTGAGACACTTCCAAGAGAGTCATGAACTTCCCGGAGCCAGTGGGGCACTCCACCTTGAGTTCGTCTCCATAGTAGAAGTGGTACCGCTCTAGGGCCTCAGTGATAAGAAAGTTCACTATGTATGTGTGTGTGTGTGTGTGTGTGTGTGTGTGTGTGTGTGTGTGTGTGTGTGTGTGTGTGTGTGTGTGTTTGAGGAGAAAAGAAGGAATAATAGAGAAGGCTGATAAAGAATCACTCCCATACAAACATTATGTTTACCAGGAATAGAATTATACTCCACATGGAATATTGTTCTAATTAAGTGAAACTAAAACAACTGATACTAACTACATTGCATACTCAAAATAAAAACTCTTTAGACTAAGAGTTGTACGCATGCATTCTTACAACAGCTAAAAATGCTATTTGTTGGTTTTATTCATTCTGTCATAGTCCGGGAAAGTTTTGAACTTTTTAACAAACATAAAAGATAAAAAGATACACACTTAGAATTAAGTACAGTTGTCACTTAAACACAATGACTGAATGACTGACTCAAGTTGTATAAAAAAACATAAAGTGGACTAAATCGAGAGACAAAATAGTCTTTATACAAAACTTGATCACAAATCTAAGATATTTCTAGGTAAGAAATAAAATTTGCTTACCACAAAGCCAGATAGGGCCTCGCCAGTTGCTGTTTCCACCAAAGACATACGTGTTGCTCTCTCCTGGAACGTAGCCTACATCATACTTCTCCCCGCCCACATGCATCTCAAAGGGATTGTTGTTGTGTACTTTGGAGAGAGAGCGGATCCCATAGGGAGAGAGAAACTCGTCCTCGTCCAGCATGTACTTCAGAACACGAATCAGTCTTTCTTTAGTGGGGATGGCAAGGAGGTGGAAGAACTCTCCCTTGTTGAGAGTGTCCACGTAGGCAATCTGTGTGTGTTAGTGTGTTTGCAAAATTTAGTTATACAATTATGGTAATATGCTGGAGGGAAGATGCAGAAAGAGAAAGGGCCCATTTTTCATAATTGCTTTACTAGGGAAAAGGGTTGAACTTATCAAAATCATTGTTGGTATATACTGTATGGTTGGAATATATATCAATACACAGTCAATATCGGAAAAATTGTTTTTTTCAGTCACAAGTGCCAGTATTGATTGGCTGAGGAGGAAAAAAAAAGCACACTTCCACAAACGTGTGGAGTTACATAGTCTACATGAAAAGCAGTTTTTAAGAGTAATGGGGTGGACCAGAGTTATACCAGAAGTCAGCCAGCAGAAACCATATGTGGAGCTAAAGTTTATACATGAAGGAGACCAGCTATTTGCTGCCTTTCTTTGTTCTTAGGAAGTGGCTACTAAGCACCAAAACCTGAGCAATTTATTTCACATGATCGCTACTCAGAAACTTGAAAAAGTTGCAGGTTCATCTTCAAAGAAGTGACCAGTTAATCATTTTTATGCATACAGAATCAAAAATACCAAAGCATGCATGTAAGTGGCTAACTGAGGCTTTTATTATGCTCTACAGAGCTAACTTTCTAAATTAAAAAAATATTATTCAATATAATAGCTCTATCGCAATAATGTCAGTCCTAAATATCGTAATACAATATGCCCCAATATTGCCCGCCCACCCCCTATTATGTATAATAAATACACATACTCACATGCTGTAGGATTTAAGTGTGCTTGCATAAGCAAGCTAACATAAATATAAAATACTAACATAGACGCCGACGCCCTTTCCTCACCTGCTTGGCTAAGTCGTGTCTGTTCTCCAAGAACCACGTGAGTCTCTTCTTGAAACCGGGCAGCCTCTGGATGACCTCATCCTCCAACACGAGACAGGCATAGAGCGGGATGAGTCCGACCATAGACCGCACCCTCATGGGCATGCTCCGCCCATCCAGTCGCAGGTGGTCGTAGTAGAAGCCATCGGCCTCGTCCCAAAGTCCCTCGGCCTTGCCCCCAAGGTTGTTCATGGCATCCACAATGTAGACAAAGTGCTCAAAGAACTTGGAGGCCATGTCTTCGTAAATGGGGTCGTAGTACAGCGCCAGCTCCAAGGCGATGTCCAACATCACTACGCAGAAGAACGCCATCCACGCCGTACCGTCAGCCTGCTCTAATATTCCGCCTGTGGGGAGGGGCTTCGAGCGATCAAACAAACCTGCACGGGATATAACATTTTATTTTGAATATTTAACAGAGAAAGTTTTTTGTTTTTTTTAACTCACCAATATTGTCGAGACCAAGGAAACCGCCGGAGAAGATGTTTCTTCCAAGTGGGTCCTTGCGATTCACCCACCTTAACACACGAAGAAGCACACACACACACACACACACAGCAGTTGATTAAATAGTCATCTTTTCCATACAACATGGATGTACAATATACATACAGTACACAGTGTAGAAAAGATGTAAAGAAAGATAACGAGATAAGATAACAAAAACAAACCAATTAATCTTCTTACCAGTTGAAGTTGAGAATGAGTTTCTGGAAGCACTTGGCCAAGAAAGCCCCGTCTCTCTGGCCCTTTGGTGCCGTCATCTTGTATACTCTCATCACCGCCCACGCATGCACAGGTGGGTTGACGTCGTCGAAGGCAAATTCATAGGCTGGAATTTGCCCATTGGGAGCCATGTACCACTCCCTCAGGAACAGCTCCAACTGATGCTTGGCAAAATCAGGGTCCACCTTGGCAAAGGGGATCATGTGAAAGGCCAGATCCCAGCTGGCGTACTGCGAAGGAAGAAAGAACAATTAGATGGTGGTAATACACAGTGAGTATTTCAGTGATCTGAAGATTTTAGATAAATACAACCAAATCGAACAGACATTAACTTATAGCTCCTCTTTGTACTCTACCTTAATTTTTTTTCTTCTTCAATTATCTGAACATTTTACATTGTAGTGTATGAATTTTATTTTGGTTCCAATGTATTAGTAACTGGTGTCATGATTAACTTGCTATATCATGCAGGACAGCATACTTCCTTTAAGTGAGAGAAGCAATCATGGCTTCATACAGAAGGAAAGCAGCCCTGATCCAAGGAGACTTGTCTGGAGACACACCCACCAACTCGCCCACTAACTCACCCAGGGATACTCCCACTTGTCGGGCATTGAGATGACGTCCTTGTTGAAGAGATGGTCCCAGTCTCCTGAAGCATTGCGGCCACCGTACCTCTCCGGTGGGGGCGGGACCATGTTTGGGTCACCGTCCAGCCACGCCTCAACGATGTAATGATAGAACTGCTTGGACCACAGTAACCCTGTGATTAGAATGAAATAATTAGCAACTTTTAGCTCACAGAGAAACAACACCAATATGACAATGTGGCAATATGAACTATGGGTCAGCTCATAAAACAACAACAACAACAACAACTACAATAACTACTACCACTACTTCTCTAATTGAATAACATATAACATATTATTTAAATCACAAGAGGGTGAAACTTCAAAGCATCATTTGACAGTGGTTAGGGGGGGGGGGGGGGAGGTGGTGGTGGTGAAAAACTCACCACATTATTTTTCACATGTGCTCCTTTAATGATTTCAGGAACAGATAAGGGCTCTAAGCACTCTTCTCTCAGGTGAGGTGAGTCAGAGTAAGGCTTGACAGGAGGAAGATGTGTTGGACTACATGTATTACTGGGAGTCTACACATCATGTAACCCAACAATGGAGTCTCTCCATATTAATACAGTACAATGAAGACTTAGGCAAGCACAACAAAGCAGTGCGACTTCAGTTATCGAATGCGATTTTAAAAATCTTTTAACGAATACTTGCTGCAATTCATAACGCTATTTAATTTTTAACTATTATGGATTTAAATATACCTATTATGTATAAGGGATGTTGTTTATTTACGTGCGATGTTAAAGTGACCGCTTACATGTACACGAAATAACAATACAATCAAAATTTAATCGTCGACATCATCATTCACATCACTTAGCCACTACAGGCATGAAACAAGTCAGGCTTCTTCAACAGATCAGACAGATCCTTTAACGTTGGCATTTGACCTGACATTGCTCACCTGCATAAGCCTGCCGAGAGACCATCTTCTGTTGTTCCCCAAGAGATGCCGGAATGAGGGCGCCGTAGAAATCGTCAGCCTCGCGAATACGGTCATCGAAGACGGTGTCAAATTCCGGGCTGAAGGGATCAGAGGTCAGCTCCTTGTTGGTGAGCCTCAGCTTGACAGTGACTTGCTTCCCACCCTCCACCTCTAGCAGATAGTGGGGACTCATTTTGGTGCCTCTCTTCTTGGGGCTGATGGCGTCTTTCTCATTGTTGATGATATAGCTGGAAGGGGGGAAAAAAAGTAAGAGAGAGTGATTTTTCTTCTGACATAAGACAGTAAGCCAAGCTTTTTGGAAATTAACAAGCCTGGTAAGTGAGACTTTGGTTGGTTCATGACCACCACTAACAAAGACAGAGAAGGTCTTTTGTGATATCTCATACATTCTCACATTGACATCTTTAACAAATATTAAATACCGTTGCTATATTGTTGTCAGGTGTAATAACTTGGCAAGTGTGCAATAACACTTGCCCGGTATTTAAAATAGTTAAAGCATGAGCGCTTAGTGCCTAGTACATTTATCGCACTCAGTCCTCGGGCCTACGGCCCTCGGGCTGTCGTGCAATAAATCGACTAGAAACTAAGCGCTCATGCTTTAACTATAACTCAGTGTATGTCATTTATTGCCTTTCCTTGTCAGCGCTCACGGACTTTGAAGGTAGGAAAATGGCAAAATTAATTATACTGAGTTGGTATGCAATATCGGCTGTTGCCCTCGATGCGATAAACAGAACACCTTCCCGCATAGAGAAGAATGGAGGAAATAGTAGCATTCAGACTCTTAGAGAAACCTAATCATGTCACAGAGTTATTTGCAATTAAATAAAAACTCCCTTTGATTGATTGAAAAGAGTTCCCAGAAACCACAGAAGAACTATCTGAAGCAGACAAACTTACAAATACAGTACCCCTGACTTGCAATCAAACACATATGTACATAAATCTAAATATTACTGTTCAAGCCTAAGGCTTTCAGAGACTTTCATTTAACATATCATTTGCTTATACACATGCTCCAGATATTATCATTAATGCTGTCAGTTGTCAATCTTTTTGTTTATATTTTATCAGTCCATCCTAGTTACGTTCGGTTCATAAAGAAACATACACAACTATAAAGTATTCTTTGCAGCACCTACTTTACAATTACTACTACTATCACTACTGTTACTACTACTACTACTACTACTAGACCTGCTAATAATGCTTAGTGCCTACAATCCCAATTACCCATTCACTTCACATCTCAGGTGCCACAGCACGATGGCTATGGTATCTATCAATTTATAAGGGAAAAGAAGCTGAAATAGCAAAAAACCCAGTAGCCCTGCCATGACTCTTTAAATCATTCATAACGGAACGCATGCTAAGTCAACCTTCATAAGTCTCAGGTCCGACATAGAGTGCACAGTTTAGCGTTCCAGATATATTCATACACTAAATATTCATGAATCTAACAGCTGCAAGTGACTGGGGGACTCATGTAGTTGGTCATGAACTAGGTGTGATCAGCACATGTTTGTGATGCTGTTGTTTATCTCATCGGCGAGCTGGGTTAAACATGTACTCGGAACATAACATACATCATATAATACACTTGGAACATCAATACACCATATATCATATAATACACTTGGAACATATATCATATAATACACCATATCACATAATACACTTGGAACATATATCATATAATACACCATATCATATAATACACTTGGAACATATATCATATAATACACCATATCACATAATACACTTGGAACATATATCATATAATACACCATATCACATAATACACTTGGAACATATATCATATAATACACTTATACTGTGCCGGGTTTTAAAGATATGTCCTTATAAAAATATCACCTCGAATGCCAGTAACACAACACCTGGGCTAGTTGATCAGTTTCTCATATTATATATATATATAATAAATGGGTTTGGATGCCACTTGTTTCATTATATAAGTTTTTTTTTCTGAAGTGCAAACAAGAATTATTAAGTAACCCTGACTTTACTTTGCATCACTCTGACCTTTACTGCTCAAATGTAAAGAGAAGAAGTATTACGATGAGGGGAAGAATAGGTAGAAGCATAGGAATGGTTTTATGTTGTGTACGTGTGTATGTGTTTGGCTATATGCCTCTGGTTATGATGATGATGGTAATAATAATAATAAAATAATAATAACTAATCTCTGCAGAGCAGATGGCAATCGAGCTAGCCAACTCAATGGGAAATGATTCACACGATAAAGGCCATCAAAGTAAAAGTGCTACTCATGATACTATTTCCCAGTTAAACGTGTTACATTTGATTAGTTTACAAAGTTGTACATCGTTATTCAATTAAAGGGGGAAAAAATTAGTATTAGCTGTGAAAATATGCAATCATACACTCTATCATCCCTTACCGATGAAAGGCGTCTTTGGTGTACGACGTGTAGTTGTCGACGTCGTACAAGCGTCGCGTGTTCGTCTCATTCTCCGTCCACAGCAGCTCCGGAGCCTCGCCATCAGGACCAACGTCCACGTAGAAGTGATTTTCAGGGAGTGTGTCGTGCTTGCCTTGCACGTGCCCTGGCCCCACCTCCCACAGCTTGGGCTTCAGGGTGCAGCCCTCGTGCTTGCATCCCCACACCCAGGTGTTGCGGTACCATAGAGTCGGCAGGAGGTGGAGCTTGGCCTTGTCGGGCCCGCGGTTGGCCACGGTGATACGTATGAGGATGTCTTCCGGACTTGCTTTGGCGTACTCCGCAAACACATCCCAATATCTGCCTTCGTTAAAAACGCCCGTGTCTTCGAGTTCAAATTCGGGCTGATGGACGCCTCTTCTTCTGTTCTCCTCCACCAGTTTGCTGTAAGGGTACTCTGCCTGAGGGTATTTGTAGAGAGCCTTCATGTAGGAGTGAGTAGGCGTCGAGTCCAAATAGTAGTAACACTCTTTGGCATCTTCACCGTGGTTTCCCTCACTGCCCGTCAGACCAAATATTCGCTCCTTGAGGATTGGATCCACTTCGTTCCACAGACCCACGGAGAAGCAGAGCCGACTCTGAGTGTCGCACAAGCCCAGTAGGCCATCTTCGCCCCACCGGTATGCCCGAGATCGTGCATGGTCATGCGGGAAATACTCCCAGCTAAATTGAAGTGGGACACACTGAACTGAATACAATACTGCTAAAATAAACACCTACCAACACCTTACCAAGATCCACTGGCTGAGTAGTCCTCCCTCACAGTTGACCACTGCCTTTCACTCAAATAGGGACCCCATCTCTTCCAGTAAGCAATTCTGTCAGCATTCTGGCGCATGCGAGAAGACTCCGCTGAAGTGACATCGAGCCCCACTATGGTTTTAGCTCTGGAGAAAGCACCTTTAGCTCCTCCGCCCGGACTCGCTTTCGCTACGGCAGCGGCACCACTAGTCTTCGCGGGGACGGAGGACGGTGAGAGCGGCCCACCGCTGGAGGATTCCGCTCGGCTAGAGACGGTAGAGGAGCCAGGCTTCCAGCTGGAGGACTTAGACCCGATGCCACTACCCGAGGAAGACATGGTTATGGTTGTCTGGCCTTTTGTAGGGGGGAAACGGGTGGATGATCCTCTGTCCTGCGTGGACGACCCTCGGTCCTGACTAGGAGAGGACATCCAGGTATGGTGCTCTACCCAGTATTTTTTATATTTATAGTGTGTGTACGCACCTGGTCACCAATCGTAATGATGCCAGTAAAAAAAAATTCACTATTTTTACCGGAAGCTTTTTTTTTTTTTCGCTGCCCTTTTACCGCGCTCGTCCCGAATTTTACTCACCGCAAGGGCTCACCATTGCGTGGGTTGTAGGTAGTTACATCCAGCCCCACCTGCTTTGGGCGGGGTCAAAATGGTCTTGGACAAAACACAAGAACGTTGTAGAGGTTGCAGCTAGGAAACAATGTGATGTGTCGCTTAGCAGTCCTTACTTTTCTCCTGCTATTCGCGGGCTCTTCACCTCAGGCTTGCCTGAACTCCATGTGCCGCTGTGTGAATGTATGGTCATTTGTGTCGTGTAACGGGAACTCTATCGCCGCCATCGTAGCCGAGCTCAGGGCCCAAGGCGATTCAGTTGTATCTGCAGTCAATCAAATGTAAGTAATTTGGAGCTTGTTCTGATTCATCAGCTTTCAATTAAGTAGTAGCCAACTAAGTCAGAAAGATAGTCGTGGCAGTGTGCTTAAAGGCATGAGTTGCATAGTTACCAATGATCTGGTTTGATCTGCCTACATTTCTAGATGAAACATTCCATGAGTAGCTATTTTCTAGAAGTAACCCATCTGGTGTATTCCAAGAGGATGCACGATTTGGCGACAATGTATGCTTGAAAAAACACTAATGAAATAGCTATAATAGAATTGACAAATTACAACCTCTGTCAATTGAAGTAACATAAGTAGATGCATGATTTCGAAGGGTCATTCTTGACGTGGAATCGGTAATTTCTAGATTAAGGTAGTGGACTACACACGTCTTTTTATTTTAAATAAAAAGACGTGTGTAGTCCACTAACTTAATCTAGAAATAAGTAGATGCATGTAAAGAGGATGAGTTAGTACAATTTCAAAATACCATCAAAGTTCTCAATTAAGAAGTAAAATTGTAAATATATCACTCTATCAGTTAAAGACTTTAGTAAGATGCAGTAGGCAAATTAATGTTTCATACGAACTGACTGAGGCTCTACTAAGCTAGGGCCTTGTTGAAGTAGCATCTTGACTGTATGTCTATATATATTCATTCTCTTCCAGTAGATTAGGTTAAACTTCATAACTGAAAATGAATAATGTCTGTATTTAAAAATAATAACAATTAAAATCACAATACTTCGGCACTAATTAGTTTATGAAACAGTGCAATGAACAAACACACAGCTCAGTGCCAGAGGCAACAACCTGCCTGGAGTACTAGAAAACCAGTAGAGGAAGGGGGAGGAGGGGATTGGGGGGGGAGGGGGAGGAGATAGGAGATAAAAGTAGCCTGGTATATTTGGTTTGAACGTTTCTCTTTTTCAACATACATATTGCATGACTTGAATACAAGAGCTCGGCATTTAAAAAAAATGTATTATTATTATCATTATTTTTGTTGTTGTCGTTATCACCGTCAAAGTCATCATCATAATCATCATTATTATTATATTATTATATTGTTGTTGTTGTTGTTATTGCTACTGTTAATATTATCCCAACAGTTCATTTAGAAATCCATCAGAGAGAGTCTTACCTGCTGGGACATTCACAAACTTCACTTCACTTTCAGCTGTGTAAGCAATTGTTGTTGTTTGTTTATTTGTTTGTTTGTTGTGAATATTACGCCTTGTACCTTGTGGCTGTTTCCTCCACAGATCAATATGCTGCTCACAGCTGTCCAGAATTGAACCTGGTGCGTTTGACACGCTCGCTCAGCTGGTCAGATTGTAAGTTGACACCCAGTCTATTATTATTAGCTATCCTGGACGTGTAATTAAAATTAAATTATATGAACCCCTATCACTGCAATTGAGAGTATATTATTATTATTAAAAAAAATTTTTCCAGACCCCTTTAGGTGAGAAAGTTTCAATCTGTATTATTATTATTATTATTATTATTATTATCATCATCATCATCATTATCATCATCATCATCATCATCATCTTAACATCACTATCATTAGAGTTTCACTACTATTTAAATATTCTCTGCATACCAAAGTGTTCACTAAATTTCATTCACCATTGCTGCTGTAATTGGTTGGGAATTGTAAGGTACATGTAATATTGAATGAATTAGTTATCCATTGGTTGATCAAGGATTGAGCAATCATCCAGGGAAACGATACCTTTTTCTTTCAATTTGTGTGTAAATGTAATCTTTTATCAAACTTTTTTACTGACAGAGATTTGAGAGACAACCAGTTAGAATTCTTATCGGCTGAGTCATTGACTGGAATTGGATCTTCACTGACAACACTGTAAGTTAATTAAAAACACACAAACTGACATCTTTATATGAATTTTGAAAGCTCAACAGTTTGTTATTCTCCACATATTTTCTTGAAAGGTTAACTGTAATGATATTATTTTCCTTTTCTTTTTCCCAGACAACTCTCCAACAACAGGTTTGTCAATTTGCGCAGTAACCTCCAGCCTATCTTCTCCTCTGCCACTAACTTCCTTGAGCTTCAGGGCAACAGGAATTTTACTTGCGACTGCAACCTCCGCTGGCTGTTAAATTTCGTGGCGACTGCCAACTTACCTTCGACGTCCACGGCGGACATGTTGTGCCATCAGCCGGCTCAGTCAGCTGGTTTGTCTCTTTTCGACTCTGCCGTGGATTTCAATCTAGCAGCTTGCACAGGTCTGTTGTTGTCTGAGTTACATATGAAGCATTGCTTTTAAGAGCCCGTAATGTTACTTTCAATAGCGGCATTTTTTTTGTTGTTGTTGTTGTTGTGTCAGTGTTGTTGTTGTTGTTGTTGTTGTGTCAGTGCTGTTGTTGTTGTTGTTGTGTCAGTGCTGTTGTTGCTGTGGCTGTATTTTTGCTTGCTTTACTTTAGCTAACTAAAATTGTTTTTTATTTGAGCATTTAAATGGATTTTACAGCAGCGTCACTTCAATATTTTTTAGCTAAAACTATCCACTGCCTAATTCAAGAGCCAAAAGAAACAGGTGTGAAGTACTCATTTGTTTGTGTGTTTGATTTTTGTACAGATATTTGTAGCACCAACTACCACTCTTGTGCGGCTAATGCCAGCTGCTCGGTACGGAGTGACGGAACAGAAAACTGCACGTGTGACACGGGTTATTCAGGTAATGGATACTCGTGCGACCTCTCTGACCCTTGCATCTTGGTAACCTGTCACCATAATGCCACTTGCTCCTTTGATGCCCAAGGAAACACGTCCTGCACGTGTGCTGAAGGCTATACTGGGAATGGGTTTCATTGTGCCATCCTGGACCCATGTCAAGGTGTTCAATGCCATTCCAATGCAACATGTATCTCTGATATTTGGAACCAAACTGGAACTTGTCGGTGTGCGGAAGGCTTCACTGGGAATGGAACAGACTGTGTATTACTAGACATATGCCGTGATACCAGATGCCATTCCAACGCTTCTTGCGTTCCTGACCACCAGAACCAAATCGGAACGTGTGTGTGCGAAGTGGGATTTTCTGGGAATGGAATAGAATGTTTTGCTTTGGATCCCTGTGCGTCGTCACCCTGTCACAGAAATGCTTCATGTACGGCAACAGCAGACAACCAGAACGTACTGTGTGCATGTCATAAAGGATTCACAGGCAATGGCTACAACTGTGATGATAGATGCAAGTTAATCTCATGCAATGTTAATGCAGCTTGTGTCCCTGATACCGGAATGTGCGTATGTAATACTGGATATACTGGGAATGGGTTTTCCTGTGATCCGGTAATGCCGCCATGTTCAGAGTGTCATGCTAATGCAACTTGCAGCATCGCCGGGTCGACGGACCCTCCCACTTGCACCTGTCAATCAGGGTTCACAGGGGATGGGAGAAACTGTTCATTTATCGACAATACCTGCTTGCCAGATTGTGCCGCAAACGCAAGCTGCATACCACTTCCAGCTGGTGGGAGTGGCACATGCCGATGTGTTGAGGGATACCTGGGCAATCCATATGTCACATGCATCTCACATGAGTCATGTGACCAGTCCTGTGGAGAAGTGGGAGTTGTCTGTATTGACGGAGAAGGAATAATGGGAACTTCATGCGTGTCAGTGGTTGTTCAGAACTTGCATGATCAGGTGAGACAGCCAATGGCAGCACATGTATGACTTCAAGTTAGGGATCTGGTGTCAACTCATAATTGCAAAGATATTGTGCCTGCAAATGCTGTTGATAGCTATAATTCTATCGGTGGTTTAGCTGTTTGAAATTTTAGCTACTTGTTATAGACCAATCATAAATTTGCATTTGTTGTAGCATCCTAGCTAATTGTCCATCCTAATTATCCATTGTTTGAATGCATTTGACAAGTCCTTAAAATCTTGTTTAGATTTAAAGTAAACAATGTTATAAAATATACCAACCTGCTTGTTTTCTTTGTAGTTTCAATTATATTTTATGCATGTTTAGTTCAAATTCAAATTCACTTGTTTTTTCACAGCTTGCAAATCTCGGAAGCTCTGAAGAAGCTCTGGTGACATTCACAAGTACATTGCTCAACACCACCATTAGTAGCACACGCCCTGAAGACCTACCTGAGCTGGTCAGTCTGTTCCAAGAGACACTGCAGCATCTGAACAACCCAACACAAGCCACCGTCCAGGTACCTGCCACGCCCCACATTTTCAGCATTATCCTACACCTCGAACTCCTAGCACTTATACAATATTATTGTGTGTGTGTGTGTGTATGTTGTGTGTATGTTGTGTGTGTGTGTGCCTGTTCTCCTGTGAGTTCCTAGCCCGGCTCCAGGAGCTTTGCTTGCACGGCTCACAGTGCCTGCTTAGTGCACAGGCATCCTGGCTCTGCCAGGTGTGCATAACCGCTAGCGGTTGCAAGAGAATTTTGTGTGTGTGTGTGTGTGTGTGTGTGTGTGTGTGTGTGTGTGTGTGTGTGTGTGTGTGTGTGTGTGTGTGTGTGATGTGTAATAATTTATTGATGTACTCATTAACTTGGTACTAGAATTTGGTGAGGCTAGGAAGTGAGCTCCTGGATGAAGAAAAGATACAGTTGTGGCAAACCATAAATTCGGTAAGGAGAAACTTGAGCATTGATGACACATAATAACAGTTAAGAGGTTTACAATTCTTCCTCCACGTGTGTTCACCAGAGTGAGGTTACAAGAGCTGTAGGCCAACTACTGACTAGCCTCCAGGCAGTGGGACATGCTGTCTTCCTGTCTTCCAATGCTACAGGAGAAACGATATATTCTTCAAACAATGTTGGTGAGTGGCTATCTATCCAACGGAAATTGTGAGAGTCCTTTTTTTTGCTTGATTTTGGTTCATTTGTTTTTAAATATAGCTAGTTATGTTTGTCAAGTGGTTGAAAAAAACCCAGCATAGATTAGCAACAGTCAGTCAGGTATGAATTCATTTGTGTGTGTTCCCTTTTCTTTACCCAGCTCTAGTTGTAATCCGCCCCAACTGCACTTCAAATGAGGAGACTGTTGTTTCGTCCAGTATCCTGGCCCTGAACTCTGGGAAGACAGTGAATTCAACTCAGAGTGAGAGCAGCAACAATGACTCCATCACTCTTCCATCGTCTGTGTATGGACACGGATCTGACTGCACTGCGGCCGGCTTGGTGGTCGTGGTGTACGACGGCATAGGACCTCTTCTGTCCAGCGACCAGCTTCTTCCTAATAACAGCAACTGCTCCAACTTGATGCCAAGACTAGCCCATGGCCAATGGTGAGACACTATCTTTTCCCATTACAGCCTCCCATTAGCCCCTTCTCCATCTACATCTCCGCATGCCAATTAGCTGTACTCGTTAGCTTGTTTGTTTGTTTGTTTGTTTGTTTGTTTTTCTTTACAACAGCTCGTGGTATAATGATACTCCATGTTCTCTGAAGTCCGTGGAAGGTGTGGTGTTCACTGCTTCTGTGGTGACAGCCAACTCGTCAGAGGGAGGAGTAAGTACCGTTGACACGTCAATGCTTTTGGAACCAGTACGCATAACATTTGAGCACGAACCCTTGGCAAGAGACATAAATCCACCGTCGTGTGCGTTCTTGAACGAGCGGCAACTGGGCGTGCACGGAGAGAGCTGGATGACAGAAGGATGTCATCCGGTTGAGAAAGACAGTTCTCCCACTCACACTGTTTGTGAATGCTTCCATCTCACCAGCTTCTCCCTTCTTATTAACCCATCCAGAGACAGAGTAAGGGGAATGAAATATTGAATAAATGAATGAATGAATGAATGAATAGAATAAATATTGAATGAAACATTGAATGAACGAATGAAGTATTGAATGAAATGTTGAATGAATGAAGTATTGAATGAATGAATAAAGTATTGAATGAATGAATAAAGTATTGAATGTATGAAGTATTGAATGTATGAAGTATTGAATGTATAAAGTATGAATGAGCATCTTCCTCATTATTGTGTAGATGGATAACAGACCTCTTCAAATCGTTTCTAAAGTTGGTCTCTGCATTTCCATCGTCTGTCTCATACTTACCATCATCTTGCTATTCACTCTTCAGTAAGTGGAACAGTTGGAAAATAAAAAAAACGCAAGTAAATTTATTTTGACTTGTAACACTTTCCTCTCAGACTTGAGACCAAGCACCTCCACCAGATTCACCGGCAGCTGGCCATTGCCTTGTGCCTGGCTCAGCTGATATTCCTGGTGGGTGTGGATCGCCGCCTGGTGCCCAGCCCCGATGCATTATGCACCACTGTAGCAGTACTCCTCCACTACTTGTTCCTGTGTGCCTTCTCCTGGCAACTGATGGAGGGTGTGCACCTCTACTTACTCATTGTAAAAGTGTTCTTCAACGAGAAGGCAGTGTGGCTGTATTACCCTCTATCCTGGGGAGTGCCGGCTGTAGTCGTGGCCATCACCGTGGGGGCGAAGTTCTGTGACTACGGCTCTCAAGATTTGTAAGTGGTATTGAAAATAATGTTGTTGTTTGTTGTTATTGTTGTTGTTTTTTCTTTTTGAGGATTATTCTTCTGTCTATTTGTGTAGTTGTTGGATAAATGGAGACAATGGGACTAATTGGGCATTCAATGGTCCAGTACTTGCAGTTATAGTGGTAAGTTCTCTGTATCTATTTACTGTATGTATATAATATATATATATATATCTGGTGTAACTAGGAATACTAAATGGTAAAATAAATGAACTAGAATATACTTAATTAGAACATCAGAGTACCAGCGATAGCGAAGTGTCATTCAAATATTAAAAGGACCCCTCTAATTATTAATTGCCCAAGGTTTAAAATGAAGAGAATATTTAATTTTAATTTCATTTTTTTTCCACAGGTGAACGTGGTGATAATGATCATTGTTACAATCAAGATTATCCGAGCATCTCGTACCAACAACAGTGACACGTGCTTGTTATGGTAAAACTTAGTCTGCACTATTATTGTATCTGCTTAAAATTGGTTTGTCAACTTGGTCCATTTAGCACACTGGTCCATGCCTCCTTGGTGCTGGTCCCAATTCTCGGAGTGGGCTGGGTCCTAGGTTTTTTCGTGGTTGGTGAAGGTGCTATTTTTGACGCGATAGAGTGGCTATTCAGCATCTTCACGACCCTGCAGGGGACAATGATATTCATCATGCATTGCGTCCTCAACAAAGACGTAAGAAACATAACGTCCCACGATAGTGTAACAATACATTGTTTACTGTTGTTGTTGTGTGATAACTGTCTTAATATCTGGTGTGTACGATGGCACGTAATTGCTAATATTGAGTGAATGAGTTTGATGGACTATGCATGTCTTAAGGTGCTGGTTCACGAGGTGAAAATCTGTACCTTATAATTCAGATACATCAAGTTTATTTGTTATTGCACGGTTGTACACAGGTGCGCAAAGCATTCCTGAAGGCTGTCGGGTGTCACGAAGCTGCCAAGAAGCAAACCACAGTCCATGAAATGCGGCGGACGAGTATGGCCTACATACGAAGGAAGTCCAGTGTGGGCTTGGAGTCTACTAAAAACATGAGGCTGTTCAATTTGAAGAAGAGTCGCACCTTGGATTCTAGCACCTTGGAAGACAGTATTGCCACTGTACGTTGGGTTGGTGGATACACTTATTGATACTGCTTCACTGGATGTAATGCAGAAAAAGGGTGTGGTTAACTGATTGGGAGTGGGCAACATGTCCAATGACTAGAATATAATCATTTACAAGCAAAAACAACAAAAACAAAACAACAAACAAACAAAACGTGGATTCTGGTGAAGGTGACCCACTCCTCAATTGAGGTCTGGTTACATGAGACTAGGAGAATACTGCATGTGTTCGTGTGAATGACATTAAATTTAATGTATAAGCTTGACAACTTGTCTGCTTTAGGAAATGATGGCGTCTGGGTTCGCCAGTGCTAGGCCGAGTGTCACAGTGATGAGTGTGGATATCGGACACTTGCAGAATATAGCAGAGGAAGGCAGTGGGTACAGCCTTCCAAATTCCATTCCAGGAACACCAGAAAGTGGCTCCAAGCACAGCCTCAACGACAGAGCCAACGGACCTGAAGAAGGATCAGGTTCTACCTCAGAAAACTCCACCCACCAATTAATCAATTCAAGCACAGAGTGATATCAAACAATTCATCAAACTGCACCCCGCCCCTACATAGACTTTTTTTTACTCATCGAGTTATTTTTTTTAAAACTTTCACTATGATTTTGAATGTTACATGCTATAGGAAAGAATCTAATTGGGCCGTGGGTGTCCCGTAACAGATTGGGTATAGTGAAGTAATTACTTCAATATTTAAAATAATAAATAATTGCAATGAAAAAATATTAAAAATAATGCTTCAGTTTAAATTCCCAGATATCAATGCTAGTCTGTTTTGCCAGACAAGTCTACTGTATTCCAGCCATCTCCCCAGTTGTCCTCCCAACCATCAGCCCCGCCTCCTGAGGAGGTGGTAGTCGTGGCAGCAGGAGTGGTGGTTTTGTTGCTTGCACCACCACTCCAATCCTCGTCCCAGTCGCCTGTCCAATCACCAGTGGTCACTGCACTGTCCACTGTGTCATTGTTGCCAAGGCTACCATAGCCTCCACCCACTCTACCACTCGACTTGGAAGACTGTTGAGTTCTATTGGACGTGGTACTGGTAGGAGTGGTTTTGGGCGGGGCCGAAGGAGTGCTTGACCAGTCATCATCAAAATCAATGAGAGAAGGCTCTTCTTCCTTTTCTGCCACTTCCCTCTTTTTCTTCTTTTTCCTATGCTTCTTCCTCCTGGCTTCCACCACTTCCTCTTCCTCTTCCACTTTAGGAGCATGCTCAGTGTGCGAGTCATCTAAACCAAGCAGGTCCCCGACATCACATTTATCACCGCTCCCAGTGTCCCTCTTCTTTGGCTGCTCTGTAGTGTAGTCTTCCATCCCGCCCATGTTCTGCCTTACTCCTTCCTCTTCTCCTCCACTTGCGTCATCGTCTTCCTCGGTGGTTTTCATACCTTTGATGTATGCTTGCAGACTGCCCCACCCTTTCTCTGAGCTTGTCTTCACCTGAAGCACATGTGACAGAATAACAATAACTGCAAGCACCAACTGAATTGCTTCATCTGTCTTTCTTACCTTCTCCTTGGTTGGCTTGATCACATTGTGGTTGACATAAGTTCCAAATTTAGAAGCCTGCAATTGCATAAGTAACAAATAACAAGGACAAACAACAACAACAAAACATATAATGACGTTTCGGTAATTTTCTTATGTTAAGAACTGTATTAACAGCCAAAATTTATGCTTAACTTGAAGTTTTGACTTGACCAGGTCCTCTTTTGTGGCTATTACAATGATAAATAAACAGCATGAAATTGGGGGTGGGCACCACTTGGCACGTGAGCTAATTCATATTAAAAAGCTTATTTTTTCCAGAACTGGCAATACATGAACTGTAGAAGCTGAGATCCCGGAAGCGCCGGCTAATGATAGGCTTGATTTACTGTCACAGTCATCATGAGTCAGCGAGACACTAAGCTTTCAACTCGCTATTCCTTTGTAGCTCCGTCTACAACCTTAACAATAATGTGATGAGTGCCACAATTACTGGATTTGTAGTGTCCATTAGTTCAAACTGTGGTCTAATGGATACAACGCATCCTACAATGACATTACAAACTTCAGGAAACCTCTATTACCCTCATTCATCCACTTACAATAAAGAACAAAAAAACAAAAACAAAACTGAGCCCCACCCACACTCAGTCCACACACACACACACTGATCAACCCACACTCAGTCCACACACACACACACTGATCAACCCACACTCAGTCCACACACACTGATCACACTTGCCTGGTCACTGGAAGGCTTGATGACATTCTCTTGTAGAGAAGACTTGAGTTGTGTGGCCTTCTCTCCGGCCTGCGAGGCCCACACACTCGCCTTCTCCCCAGCATTAGACATCCATGAGCTTGCATTAGAGCTGAAGGAACTCCAGCCAGTGGATAGGGAACTCCATGTGTTAGAAAGGAACTCATTATCTCCTCCATCATCCTTACTGGGCTCTACCGTGTTGCCAAAGCCACTGTACTTGCCTCCTTGGCTTGGTGGAAGGTCACTGTGAAAGGGGAAAAATAATAATAATAATAATAATAAACAATTAAACTAATTATGCACTGAAAACAACAACAACACATACTAGAGACAATACTCACTCTGGACGATCGGCATTTTCAAGCTGCTTTCTCCTGAAGTAGTCCTCCTTTTGGTTATTTATTTCACTCCTAAAAAACAAAAACAAAACAAAAAAAACAACAAAAAAAACAAAAAAAACAACAACAACAACAACAACACAAGTCACATGTAAAAATTGACATCAGTACCAAGTGTGTAGGATAATATACTAAAGATCATAGTTATTTTTACGCATAGTAAAACTGCCAGTATGTTTTCTTTAGTGCAGCATTAGAAGACCACGAAGGTAGCAGCAATTTCCAGGCCACTCGAATGAGTTTACTAATGACCTATTTCAGTGGGACAGGTCAATGAATACTTCTAAGTTTACAATGACAACCTTAAGCTAATATTTATTCTCTGTCTCTTAAACTACTCTGCTATAGGCTATACAATATTGCTGTTAATCATCCCTTACCTATCTAACCACCAACAAAACTACACTTACTTGGAATACCCGCCATAGAAGTCTTCATTTCCTCCTCCTCCTTTACCAAACCCATTGTTGTAAGAACTGCTACTACTGCCACCTGTATAGCCATAGGACGAAGAGGATGATGAGGCCCCGCCTCCTGAAACTCGTGCAGATTTGTGGTGCCGTGCTGAAGATGTCTCAATGCTCCAAGGACGATTCTCAGAAAGTGCCAATATCTGAAATACATTATGATGAAAGATGATGTATTATATACTTAAGTTCACACACACACACACACACACACACACACACACAGTGTATTACACATACACAGAGTTGAGTTGACACCACATACACCAAAAGTACACACACGCACGCAACTCCCCCCCCCCCCCCCCCCCCCCCCCCCCCCTCCCACGTAACAAACAAACACACACACACACCTTGTCCCTATAAAGGGCGGCTGTCCTCGAGTTGTACTTGTCAGTGAAACTCATTCCTGGTGTAATGTCCGACTGAGAGTCAAAGAACTCTTTAGTGCGACTGTTCCCTCCAACCTTCATTTTCTCTACTTCAGAATCTTTCCAGCGATCCATTGTAGTGGATCTCACAAAACTAAGGAAAATACATACACAAACCCACATGATAGTAGAGACGGACATCACATGCTGAAGCTGTTGATACAGTTCCTACAACATCTGGCTGATACATGATCACATTCACTGCACCAGGTTAGGGTCATTCAGGATATCAACACTATGGGTATAAGGCAGGCACCACCAGTGCAGACTCTCAGTATATACTACTTCAAGACTCAGCTGCACTGTAAAATCATCAAGTATTATTTGTATGTGGATATATACAATGTCAGAGCTAACTCATGTGAGCTGTGCAACGAAACCAATGATTTACAGTGTCTGCCTGTCTTCAAAGCAAACAACAATTAGGAGAACTAAATTATGAGCAGCTGCATGGGCAACTGGAATATGGATGGCTTCAAGGGAACTTAGACCAAATAGGCTCCTATCTAATAAAGCAATTGCCCAACAGTTAATAGGAAGTGTTAACCACATTGACATTCAAAATGTATGCCACTATCTAATGCCATTGTACCAGAACCTTGCCTAAACAATACGATGAAATGTACCAAATTGTATTTAAATAGATAGACGTAGATGATAGATACATGTAAATAGATATGAATTTCCATTAAGAGTGTCTGGGTTGCTTTGCTCAACTGCCAATAGTGTTAACAAATCCACTTTAATTAAGTGATAATAAGTGTAACAGCTGTGTAGTTAATGATCGGGCAATGATCGTGACTGTACAGGTAGCACTATGATCATAATCTCTAACTACCCTGTATGTCTAAGACTAGACACATGTTGCATGAGCAAAACGACTGTGAGGATATTTCAACTCCTTTAAA
>WLWD01005709.1_pt1 | contig 45518 bp, 33 predicted proteins | sample 6712731 | NCBI WGS metagenome assembly WLWD01 (sample SAMN12718690, study PRJNA576275) | sponge metagenome | isolation source: marine sponge | host: Mycale hentscheli | place: New Zealand: South Island, Marlborough, Capsize Point | collected 2014-11-01 | reverse complement strand
TCCAGACAGCGTGGCTGACAGGATGATGTTAGTGCTTCAAGGACACAGGGAACTGGATAATCAGTGCAGGATTCAGGCTGAAGCAGCAGGGATGAAGATATCAGACTTGTCAGTCGCAGATGTGGCATATCCCCTCATCACAAAGAGGGTGATAGAGGTGTTCAAGCTCCAGCTGATTCATGTGCGGAATGGATGCATTTCCGATGAGATGGATCATTTGCCATGTGTGAGAGTTGGTACCATCAACTTTCATTCCACAGGTCACCAGTTGGAGCATTATCGATCGTTGCGTGGCACCAGCAAAGTTGAAGCAGTCCATTCTGTGCTGGACAGAAACTTCTACACCCAGCGTGGCATTGGAATGGAAATCTTCGATGCACGCCTGGGATGGTGGATTCTTTCCTACAACCGTCGTCGCCTGCGCGCTCTTGGAAAGAAGATTCCACCAGATACCATGCCACCTAAGGTATGCCTATAAAAGCAAGATTGTTGCATTGCTGCACATGTTCATGGTCATGCTCACAACAGCTGTTAACAACAACTAGGTGGAATCAAATTACCACTTATTCTATTTATTTCATTAGCTATGGCCTGGTCTGTCATACTATATTTTTTGAATTTGTTACTACAGGTTTGCGAGCACTACATTGGGCAAGGGATCACCTCCAGCTATCCAGACTGGACAATAGCAGCAGCAGGTACGGAGACCAATCTCAAGATTGGGTACGAGTATGGATGCTCTGTGGCAGGAGTTGCTCACATTGAGGTCGATTTCAATGAAGAAATGGCTGCTAATGAGACTGTGCCCGATATAATTGATGAATCGTCAATAGTGGCTACGTCAGCTGAGGTAAGACTTTCAATAAATAATTAAATCAAAGATAACTAAAATGGAAATGAATAACTTTGCCAGTTAACGCACTAGAGACAGCTAACAATATTATTTACTTAATCTTATTTGAACACCAACATTATATTGTGCCTTTGTTCATGTTTCAGGTAATGGAGGAACTTGGGCTTGAGGAAGCTGACCTGCACGAGCCTGATGAAGGTGAAGATCAGCATGGATCGACTCTATCCAGCTCCACCCACACCAGCACTACCACCCACACCAGCGCTACCACCCACACCAGCACTTCCTGCACTAGCACCACCCCCAGCTCTGCTACAGCTAGCACCTCATCTTCTGCTGGCTCCACCTTCAGCTCTGCTGCAGCTAGCACCAGCTCCGACACACGTGACTGGAGAAACGTGCCACTGCCCGAAGCCACACCTCGACGTCATCGTAATGTTCCACGACTTCGTGCAATGGGAGGACAGATTGTGTGTGTGCCTCCAGACTTCAATGAAGCAATGCTGGCTATTTGGGAGGAACTGTGGTGTGCAATGCCAGAGACCAGTAATACGTCGCCAATGGTGCATGAGCTCCTGAAATTGTACAAGGAGCGATGCAAGGAGGAGTTGGATCGACCGAGGACTTCCTCTGAACCTCCTCCAGCATTGTTACCAGTCTCATTTGCCCAAGCAAAAAACTGGATTTTAAAACAACAGAGATCTCGATCACAGGCTATTGAAAGTGGAGCTGTCAATGAGGAAGCTCGCTCAGTAGTTACTGAATTGAGTTTCTCCTTGTCTGAACAGGCATCAGCAGCTATGGAGCTCTTGGAACAACCTGTGCAGCAAGCCACTCCAGTCTTTATTTCACCAGCACTGTCACTTGGACCAGAGCCAGTCACTGCTGAAGAGAGAGCACAGGAAAGGAGGGAGGAACAGGCACGCAAGAGGACAGAATTGACCCCAAGGACTGGTGGTAAGGAAAAGGCAAAAGCACCCAAGCGGAAGAGGGCCCTTTCTCCAGAATCGCAGCAGAGGAGAGAGAAAGCATTGGCTCGCCTACAGGAATTGGGTGTCCAGCCACTTCCGGTCAGTTTAAAGTTTTATTAATAATCTAAATTATACACCTTGGCTAATAACAAAGATAACAGCAACAACAGTAATAATAATGTTAGTTGTATTCATAATAATAATGGTGAATAATAGTATTTGGTGTAATACTAGTTAGCAATAATAACAGTAATATATATATACTAATAGGAGTAATAATAGTAGTAGTAATAATAGTAGTGATAATAGCGGTATTAGTAATAATGGTTATAATAGTATTAACTATATTAGTAGTAGTATTAATAATAATAGGGATAGTAGTAATTGGTAATAATAGTAACAATAGTGGTAGAAATAATAATATTAATAATTATAACAATAATAATAATAATAATAATAATAATAATAATAATAGTAATAACACTTGTGCTTCCTGTATTGAAGTCATGGAAGAATTCTTACATCAAAAATGAAAATAAGTATTGATTGTGGGTTTAAGCATTAGGTCATGTCCCCAAACCAAGATAGCGAGGTTAGACAATGTGTACAAAAACTTTTGTCAATTACAATATTTTTTTCATAATTTATAGGAATCTGATATAGTAGGAAAGCGTCCTTGTCACATTTGTGGACAATTTCGTACATCTAAAGATGTTACACCAGATGGAGAAGTCCACCGAGTACTTGGACGATCGAACAAAATTTGGTGCCCTTACGCTGATGGCAAAGAGGTATTACTGCAGTTTGAGAAAGAGAAGAAGGAAAGAACATTGGCTACATGGAGGAAAGCCAATGAGGCAAAAAGGATGAAACGACAACCTGAGTAATACCAACTGCCATGGCACCAAATCACATCATTTTGCTCACTTCACTTCGTTCTACTGCTAGTCCACTTCGTGCCACCCTACAACACTTCCAACCAAGAACACTCCACAGCACTTCTAAGCAGCAACACTCCACAGCACTTCAACATTTCCACAGCACTTCCACAGCACTTCTTAGCAGCAGACTCCACAACACATTCCACAGCACTTCCACAACACTTCAACATTTCCACAGCACTTCACTCCATGCAGCACTTCAACATTTCCACAGCACTTCACTCCACAGCACTTCTGAGCAGCAAAGACTCCACAACACATTCCACAGCACTCCCACAACACTCCCACAGCACTTCAACATTTCCACAACACTTCTACTGCACTTCCACAGTACTAATCAACATTCTACAGCACTGCAAAAGATAAGTTCATGTTTCTATATTATTCATCCCCTTGAATATCCTCACATCATAGCTTGGTACAACATAAATAAATCTCACATGAGAAAGGATCATCACTGGAAGCCATAGTGTTGAATCAACACTATGGCTTCCAGTGATGATCCGATACAGGTGAAGAAAAGTCCAGCAGGTGAAGAAGAAGTCTTGCAGGTGAATAAAAGAAGCTAAATCCTGCAAGTGAAGGAAGCAAGGAAGCAAGGAAGCAAGGAAGCAGGGAAGCAAGGAAGCAAGGAAGCAAGGAAGCAAGGAAGCAGGGAAGCAAGGAAGCAAGGAAGCAAGGAAGCAGGGAAGCAAGGAAGCAAGGAAGCAAGGAAAATAAATCTTGCAGGTGAAGAATAAGTCCTGCAAGTGAAGAAAAGCAATGAAGTCCTGCTGGTGAAGATGACCTGCTGGTCACATTGGCAAGGAGATCGCAGCTTTAAATGTACCAAGCTATTTTGTGGTGTATGCCATTAACCTCAATCTATACAGCTTAATTTCAGAGTCTACTATTTAATTATGCATTTAAATATGTTTTTTTATGTTCTTTGCTATTATTCTTTTATTGTTGATATGTTTATCTTTTAGATGAAAGCACTCTTGTTTCAATGAAGCCAGCCATGGAGACTGAGGAGATGTGTGCAGTACTACCTGTTCGTGATGGTGTTGGCTGAGAACTCGATTATGCCAGGTTGCTGACAGTACTGCCTACAGTTTGTCCACATCTGCTGAATACAACCGAACTTCCATGCTTGTTTCATAGTCAATCTTCAACTTATTAATTTAATGTACCCTCAATCATTCAAATACCATTCAATCTACTTTTATATTGATTAAAATAATCATGAAAATTTGAATATTAAAGATTAGTTGAAAATAATAAAAATTAGTTGATAAAGATTAGAAAGATTGAAGTAAGTTGAAAGAAAATAATAATAAATAAAAATTTGAAAATTAGTTGAAATAAATTAGAAATTAGAAATTAGAAATAAATTAGAAATTAGAAATTAGAAATAAATTAGAAATTAGAAATAAATTAGAAATTAAAAATAAATTAGAAATTAAAAAAATTAGTTTGATCGAATAATATCTTTTATTTTTTTTTCCTCCTTTTCTTTTTTTTCTTTTTTCAAACATTTCCTCAAGTATTTTTCGTATTTTTTTTCTTTTTCTTCTTTTCTTTTTTTTTTTCATTCTGGTTGATCCGGTCCAGTTCTGCCTTGATTCTTCTCTCCAACTCTTTCTCCCTCCTCTCTTCTTTATCCTTCTTTCTCTTTCCATCACTCTCTCTCTGCCACCTCTGTCTTCTCTCTTGTTCCCTTCTTCTTGAGTCTCTTTCTCTCTGCCTTTGCCTTTGTCTTATCTCTTTATAGTGTCTTTCCCTCTCTCTTCTCTCCCTCTCTCTCTGCGTTCTTTCAAACGCAATCCTCCTCCTCCTTCTCTCCACTTCTCTTTCTGAGGGGGCAGAGGGAGCTGGCAGGGAGGGGGCAGAGGGAGCCGGCGGGGCAGAGGGAGCCAGCAAGGCTGAGGGGGCAGAGGGAGCCGGCAGGGAGGGGGCAGAGGGAGCCGGCGGGGCAGAGGGAGCCGGCAGGGCTGGCAGGGCAAAGGGAGCCAGCGGGGCTGAGGGAGCCGAGGGAGCCAGGGATCCACCCTCCAAACTACATTTATTGAAAGAATATCGTGTAAAAAAAGACCAATGCACTCCACAGACAACTGCATGCTAACTTGTGCTCTTCATTCACAAGTAAATAGTCAAAAATTATATATAATAAATCTTAATGTTTCGTTAAATGGTTTAAGCATAGGTATATTAATAGCAGTTTTTTTTAAAAAATGCACACAGTTGCTCATGAAAAACTGAGACTCTTGAGTGCATGCTGCTAATTACACAACTAACAAGCCTCGTTAATATCAAGATTAGCTTAACCTTCAAACATGTCTATTTATGGCACTGGACAGCAGCAAGTGCATGCACTACAAGCATTAACTATGTTGCTGGTTCACAACTGACAAGTCTTCCTAATATCTGAATCAAGATTAGCTTGACATAATACTGCTAATGACTCTAGACAGCATGCTGCTATTTCACAACTGGCCAGCCCCACTAAAGATAGGCTTAATATATGCAGGAATATCTTAACAGTGTTGTGCTCACCTTCCTTCCCTGGCAGAAAAAAACCTTGAGTAGAGTTGCTGCATAAAGCTGAACATCGTTGCTACTACAAGACTGCGAGTGCTGCGTCTGGACCTGCTTTTCTAGCGTAGTGAGCGCTTGCGCTGCGTAGTGAGCGCTTGCGCTGCGGACAATGGGCGTTGGGAACTAGGTAATTGGCCACAAAAATGTTACACACCCGAAGGCTAGGCTGCACGGGGCTCGGCCCAAGATCAGTTTTTGGGGAAAAAACTGAGTTCGATTCCCACTGAATGTCACATTTTTTTTTTATTTTAGAGTTTTTCACTTAGAAACTCTCTCCTCCTCTTTCTTTCTCTCTCTCCCCCCTTTTCCCCTCTCCTCTCCCTCTTTTCCCCATTTTTTTTCCGTGTCCATGTCTTTCCCCCTCGTTCAGTCCTTTATACCCCAGCCCGAGGTAGGTTCTAAATGGACAAATAATTTGAGGACTGTTTGGATGGCAAACTGTACCGAAATGTGTGGACATAGACGACAATTTGTGATTACTGGGACTCCCTGCCACCCAGTTAGTGAGCTCAGGAAACACCGGAAATCCCAGCAAAAAATGCATTCCTGGAGGTCGTCTTTGCAGAGGCACACAAAGAGCTCAGTGCTCCACATTATTACAGCCCACACATTGTGAAATTAGTACATGAGTCCAAGAATGCTAATTTTGGTGTCTCCTAATAAAGTCAACTCAAACTACTACCATAAAGACAATTCCCGCTTTACAGCAAGAAAGACAATAATTACAAAGCCTGTGCGCTATGCATTTGATGTGACCACTATTAAATTTTGCCAAATTTTACCAATTACTGCACTGAATTGACCACATCATAGTGGTTAACAGCATGGTGCACATACATAGCCATTTGATGTGTATCTGTATGACTGAAATTAAATGTACCATGCACCATACCTGGGATATATAGATTCCAACCACTCACGGTATCATAACTGTATATTGGGGTATCCAGAAGGTGTGCCAATGCCATGACTTCAACCTCCGATCCCCATGATTCATCCTGGTTGCTGCAATATACTGCTCAATTCCCAGCTCCCATTCTGCATCTGTATAAACTGAGCCAACAAGGTGCACTTCTCCAAGATTTTGAATCTGTCTCAGAAGAGGAGCAATCTGATGTGGCCATATCGCATCACCAATTGTTCTCATGTGCTGTATGATAGCACCTCGTATAGCTAAGTGCTGCTCTTCCGATCCTGTAAGAATCAAAGAAAAGGATCGAAATAGGCAATTTCCATCGCCAACTATCCTCTTGAAATTGGTCGGACGTGTTAGTAGGACATTAGAACCACCAGGTGTGACTCCATTTTGGTCCACAGTACTGCAATCCAAGTCTTTCACATTGTGCACGCTGCCACTCTTCATTGACAGGGTTATAGTGGAATTGGTGAGTATGAGTTTCAACGCTAGTGACAACAACATCATCAGTGAGACTCTTTTTTCTTTCGACCGGAAGAGGTGGTTCATTAGCGATAACATTTTTGCAGTCTCCATTACAGCAGGCATCATGTGCTTCCCCTGATGATGGAATTGAAATATGGGGCACATTTGTTGCTGTTTCTGCTTCTTCTGCCTCCTCGCTAATTCTGTGATCTGTGCACGACTCAGACTTGACTGACAGTGTTGTTTGTGAGCCTAAACTATTGCTGAGTTTCTCTAATCTGAGGTCTTCATTGAGTCTTTCCTTATGACGTCTGCTGCTGGCTAGATGTACTACACGTTGAAAAGCAAACGGAGGATTGAAAAGCAGATCTTTTACATGCCGCACACGTGAGCATGCCACAAAAGTCAGTCCAGCCGAGAATTCTTTCTTCCCCACATCAATGACAACTTTGTCTAATGTCATACTTTGGGACTTGTGAATTGTAACTGCCCAGGCCAATTTTAGGGGAAGCTGGAGTCTCGAGCATGGGTAGGTAGAGGACAACCATGTGCGGCGTAGAGGAACTATTGGAACAGTGCCATCTGCCAGAGTAGGACCAGTGTAGAAATCAAACTTTACTGTCACCGCTACTGGTAAACTTGGTGGTGATTGATCTGCACCATCGTAGCAAATTGACACAACTGTACCAAGTGCTCCATTAACCAGTCCAACTTGAACCCACAGATTAGCAGTCAGCATTACATGTGCCTTGCATGCTAAAAAAATAACTGGTTCCAATCCACCAGCATCACTTGCAGGTATTCTGCTAGCTCTAGGACTAGAATGGATGGCTTCAATTCTTGCTACTGGCTGAGAATTTGTTCGCAATTTTTCAACATTGTACTCAGCCACTGCTGCAGCAGTTGGAAAAAGATGTAGAGCTTCCTGAAATGTGCTGGCATTTCCTACTGCAGCTGGAGTCTGTTTCATCAGAACTTTCCAGTCATCCAAAGTAATTTCACCATTTCTGAGACGCATGAGTAACTCTTTAAAGTCTAGGCTTTCTTGCCTGAGTACTTGTTTCAAAACAATACCACAATCAAAGAGACAATAATTAGCACTGCCAAGGTCAGACAGTTCAGATTTTGTTGCTGTTGTACAGTGGCAAGTCCATCACTGGTGGTAGTTGACCCCAGTCTCCAGTCAGTAGACAGGAACATCCACCCAGTACCTCATGAGATCTAGATTTTTTTCATTAAAAAAACAACATGAAACACAGTTGAGTTACGAGTAACAATAAACAGATACCTTTGAGGGAATGCCTGGCGAAGTCTTCTGTCTACCTGACCAAATAGTTTTCGGCCAACCATTGACATTTCATCAATTATCAAGTACCTAACGCCACAAAGTGATCCTTGAAGAGCACTGAGACGCTGTCCCTCCAAGTCCTTAAAGTCTCCAGTGACAGGAATGCTGAGAAGCGAATGAAACGTATAGCCATCTACATTGTAAGCTGCCACTCCAGTTGGAGCTGTCACACGAAGGCAATCGCCCAACAATTTCTTCAAGCACTTTATCAAATATGACTTTCCAGTTCCTGCTGTGCCAGAGATGATCATCCTTAGAGGTGACCCACACAGTTTGCCATGGTAGTGATTGAATACTATTTGGTAAGCTTCACTCTGCTTTCCTTTCAAATTTTGTGCTTCAGCCTCAGTTTCATCTGCAGAGTAGACCAAATGCTGTTTGTGCTGTGCAATAAAGGAAGGCATTTCCTGCAAGTTGTCATACTTTTTTCCAGCAGCAGACCAGTCGACTTCACAAGTAGAAGCAACTTGCTCAAATTCTGTGTGATGATAACAGAGCTGCATCCAATCCAATACAGTGTTCTTGTTTTGATCATCATTGTCATCGTTATCACATGCCTGCAAAAAGAATACATATAAATGAATAAAAAATGAATTGTTTGAAAATTAGTCACCTCTTCATCAACAGTCTGTTGATCTTCTGCCTGTGCCATTTCTAGCCTGTGAATATCATCAGCAAGAGACTTTGGCACATTACCAGACTGAAGAAAAGTAGCATAAGCAGCTGCATATGTGTCACATCCTCCAAGTAGCTCATCCAGTTGAACAAAAGGCTTGTGAAGCATGAGTTTCTGCTTTGAATATTGCTCATATTGTGGTCCTTGTGGATCTGGTGAGCAATAAGGACGTGGTATCACTATTACATCTTTGTTCCTTGGCACCAGTGCACTGCCAATTTTCTTGGGGATTCTGTACTTCTGAACAAATTTCAGCAGGGATACTTCTCTAAACTCTGGGACATCAGGACGAGCACAATAGTGGTCCAGTTGGGAGTCCACAGTCACAGATTTGTCTTCTTCAAATGTTTCGGTCACCTGTCGAGAACCATCAAGACTAAGAACAACGAAATCTCGAGAAGCTCTAAACAAGGGCAGCATCAAAAGAAGATGACATGTCTCCTGTGCAGAAAAATCTCTCTCTCCAATAGTGCTTGTTAATAGCTTTTGCACTACTTTGAGTGGTGTGGCATTCTCTTTGATGCTTTTCATGATTGTACTGTATACTTCTTGCAGACCTTTTGAACGAGGCTCAGATTTGGTAGCATATTTTGCCACATACTTGATGACTCTGTTTCTGGACACAATGTACTGCATATCAACATTGGCTCTCCAAGCTGACAATTGTACTGGGTTGTAGGCATTCAACAAATTGTCATTTCTGGAAGTCAGCACTACAGGTTCACCTTCTTGTGTGGTGATAGTAGTCACTTGCTGTAATGGTTTGGGGTAGCCGAACCTGCACTCCTGCTTGCCTCTCTTATGCTTCAAGCAATATGATGTTGAGCATCTTGTGTGCCGTTGGCAAGTAGCAACTAAATCAACCAGGTCCATTTCCAAGTTATTTATGCCTTGGTATTGTTGGTTGCACACATGCGGTTTAATCTTAGGTAAGGGAATAGAATTGATTATGTTGTTCCCATCAGCAGGAATTCCTGGGTTACTAACCAGGCCATCAACATTATGCAGTAATCCTCTCAGCAGCATCCAACAATTCAGCACTGTCATCAGATGACAATAGTTTCTCAATGTCTGGTGCATTGTGCAGCCAAGCTACACCATGTACATGAAGAGATCCCCTGTGCTGCCACTCGAATCTGAACCAGTAATCTGTAGCTCCAAGAACATCCACATAAAATGTTTTCATGAACTTGCTAATTCGTTCATAGAAGAACCAATCAGCAATGGCCGGGTTGTTATTGACTGCAGAGCTGCGGCTGGAACTTTCATCTGGATTTTCAGCAATCAAACGAGCCAGCTCAGGCCACTGATTGTCAGCGGCACTATGAGTGAAAAATATAGTGGGCATACCGAGACAGTCAATCATGGAAATGAGCCTACTTCGCTGCTTGAACCAAAATTGCTTAGTTCCACGTAAGCTGGTGGCATAATGTAGTACTCGCTTGCTGAGCTCTTTCCCTCCACTACTGATCATTTCCTTCAAGTCTTCCAAAGACAGACGTGCATCTTTTGGGTGTTGCTTTATGTAAATATTAAATATTACCAGTTTGGAGAGCACGCCATCTCATTTCGGTGTTGAGAGCAAAATATCGAATACGAGGATGTTTGGCAAACCTGCCATCTTCATAACGCATCAAATGCTTGAAGTAATTCCCCACCGTTACAGTACGCTGTCTTGGAGCCAAAAAATCACCATTACCAGTGGGAAACAATGTAGGGAAGGCACAGGAGATGTATCCTTCGGTGACAAACTCGTTTATTGGAGTGTCCCCTCGAGACGGCCATGGAATTATATTGTCTGGATGCGGTTTTTGTCGCTCATTTATGGACTTCTTGACAGTCTCTTCTTCTGTGCCCTTTTGCACAGTAATTGGAACAAAGGATCCCAATTCTTGATTACTTTCATCATTTTCCTCTTGTTGCTGGCTTTTGTCTTCAATTTTGATGGATGCATCTTCAATAGTGGTAATATTGGAAAGATTTCCATCAATAGGGAGCTGCTTAACTTCTTCCATATCAATTGTCACATCACGATAATACTTGTTGTGCTGTTTTAGCCACAGGAGAGCATGTAGGACAACTGAGCGTCTCACTCTAAAGTCCTTGTGAGTATTATCTGAACCATGTTTCCTCACGATCAACACATCAAGATTTTTTGTGTTTCTTGGAAGGCTGGACGCAAAAGAAGTGACATCCTGTGGCAGGTTGATTACATGGCCTTTGTATCCATACTGACCATGGGGGTTTGCTTTGTCTCGATAACATCGTATACATGTAGTTGACAGTGATGCCATTTTAGTGCCAGGAAATTTTTCTGAGCATACAAAACATATTGTTGACTCGATTGAAGACATTTCGTGATGAAACTTGTCCATCTTCTCTTTCACAACTTTATCTTTAAGAATGGCTTGATGAAAGAGGAGCAGTTTCATTATTATGTAAATGTTCAGCATTGATAACTTTTAATACTGCATCTTGAGCAAATTGTCGTTTATAGACACTCATGTTTTGAAGTCTAGCAGATTTTTGTTCTGGAGTTTCATTGGCCAAAGCATTTTCTTTATAAGCACATTGACGCTTCAATCGAACAGCTCGTTCATCTGATGTTTCTTTAGCCAATTTTTTTTTCCTGCAAATTGTTCTGATGTTTTAGTCGAGCAGCCCGTTCATCTGATGTTTCTTTAGCCAGTTTTTTTTCCTGCAAATTGTTCTGATGTTTCAGTCGAGCAGCCCGTTCATCTGATGTTTCTTTTGCCATTTTTTTTTCCTGCAAATTGTTCTGAAGTTTCAGTCGAGCAGCCCGTTCATCTGATGTTTCTTTAGCCAGTTTTTTTTCCTGAAGAGTGCTTTGATACTTTAGTCTAGCAGCTTTTTCTTCTTGTGTTTCCTTGGCTAAGTGTTCATCTTTAAGAACACTCAGGCGTTCCAGCCGAGCAGCTCTGTCATCTCCGGTTTCATTGGCTAAATCTTCTTTTTGCAAAATCCTCATATTTTGTAGCCTAGCAGATCGATTCTCTTGGCTCTCAACTGCTCGTCTATGTTTTTGCTGAATTCTTATTTTATTTAATCTAGCAGCTCTTCTATCAAGGGACTCTTGTGCTAGTTTGCTCCTCTTATGCTCTAATCTAACTTCTTTGTACTTTTCAGATTCATTTGTTTCATCAATTTTTCTATTTTTTTGTCTTTGCTCAGTTTCTAGAGGACTTTCTGCTTTGCGTTTAGCCCTGTCCTTTTCATTTCTTTTTTTAAGGCGGGCTTGCCGTTCTTGTTCGGTTTCAGCCCTCCTCAGTTCTTGTGCCCTCTGGTTTCTTTTGTCAAGGCGAGCCCGTTTTTCGCACTTTCCTTTTTCAGGTTGGGATTATAGAGCTCCATTAGTTATAAAGCACAAAACCTTGACAAGTAAAAGAAAATAAGAATAAAATAAATGAAACACAGCCACACAAATTATAGAACTTAGCCTTAGTTCGCCTAATCCACACCGCAATTGCTGTAGGAATCTCGTATCCAGGTAGCAATAACGCGGGTGCTCAGTTTATTTGGTTTTTATACAACTCAGAAAAATAGCTGCGCAGTACGTGCAAAGAGTAAAAGGCGGGAGAAATGTTCTCGGCGCGACTACCATCGATTTTGTGTAGTTTGCGCATGATCAGTAGCTACTTAGCGGTTAGATTTGTCACCTGCTTTAATTAACAATGGAACCAGAGCCTATGGCAGAACAAGTGAGTAGATTATTTAGGAGAAGAATTGTATCAGTTGTGATATAATTGTGTTAGAATGGAAGACAAAGACAAAAGGAAGAGATTCCTGAGCCCCCAGTGGCTCAGGAAATAAAAAAAGTTTTAAATAATAAAGTGAGTAGATAGCTATATAGTATTAAAATTCTCATAATTTACTTCATTTTAATACAGAAAAAAAGAAGAAGAAAAAGAAATAGGTAAGTCATCATGGTTTAACCTGTAGCTGTTATGATATGATGCACTTTTTTTTGTAGACAGCAGCAATACCACCATCAGCAGAAGAGCAAATACATTATTGTATTTAAATAACTTATTTATCTTAACTGTCCATATTAACTTATATATCTTAACTCCATATTAACCACTTAAAATATATATTTTAACCAATTATAAACATATAATATGCTTTAAAATGTGTAATCTTTGCATTATCATGAAGAGTTATGTGATGGCTATCTAGCTAGCTCAAAACTCAGAAGTTTGTGGTTATGGGCATAGCGCCCTCCATGGTTTTAAAAGTGGCCATACCTTGAACAAGTCTACAATGGTTCTCTTCAATATAGGACCAAATGTAAATTTGCCATTTGAATGCTATCAGTTAGAAAATGGACTCAATAAGTACACAAGACATAACTGTGTAGGCAAAAAATCAGATAGGTCAGATACAAAAACCTAAGCTGTCAATAAAGGTAAAGATTTTTCATCAGCTAAGCAGTCCTTGTAACACACGGCACCTTCACATACACTTGTTCACTTGATGTACCAACACAAAAATTACTTCCTTCAGTGATTTGATATTAGTAGTATTGTAAGCACAATACTTTCACACAACTGAACATACCTAGGCAAGACTTACCTTCGTGGTTAGTCTAGTGGACAATGAATTTTAAAATAAATGCTGTTGAGTAGGGCTTATAACTGTGACAAATAGCGTATTAGCTTACCACCCCCACTAACTCGAATAGAAATGTAGCTCCAGTAAGTTTTTGCACCCGCAAAACAATTCAAAGCGGTAAACAATTCAATTTCTAAGGTGATACGGGTAATGGTCGCTAAACCAGAGGATTCTGTTTAGTGAAGTTTGGGACGGGGTCGAACGTTGAGCGAACACAAAAATACGGCCGGTCAAAGTACAAAATGACATACGTACGTCCAAACATATATACAAATAAACTAGTGGTGTGCTTGAGCACAAATGGCGAGCGAGCCTGATAGTTAGGTAACATAAAAGTATTGTTACTATGTTTTAGCTTAGTTCATGCAAACACTATAATAGCAGTTATGACCTTTTATTTCAGCAAACAAGTACAAAATCACTCTCTTACCTGATTAATGGTAACTTTTGTAGTATCAAACATCTGCCATTCTGATAATCTCAATCACCAGCAACTCTTGAACAAGCTTTCAGCTACGATAAAAAATAAACCAGTGTTTTTATTTATAATTTTAGCCAACAAATATGGAATTACTACTTACCTCATTCTTGAGTATTGATAACTTCTGTAGTATCATTGAAGTTACTTTGGCCATCTGAATTACCTTGAATTCTTGACAACAAGCTCCTCACCTACAAAAACAAAGACAATCAATTTTAGCACACAAATACAAATTACTTTCTTACCTCATTTTCTTATGCAGTGGTAACTTTTGTAGTACCAAATTTGAGTCCTTCTGACTATTTTAATTTACCAGTCACTGTTGACAACAAGCTCTTAGCTACAAGCCGCACTTAGCCGGAAAAAAGGCGAAGTTTTGAATTTAAATCTGGTAAAGGGTCTTCAATGTCATAGTAACCGATCGAATCAACTTTTTGTTTCTTGAAACGCAAGCGTTTTCGCAGGAATTTTCTCACACTTTGGAGCTTAAGTATAAAGTAAGGCTTGCTTAATGCTGTAGTTTCAGAATAAACTGGGGTCAAGCCTAAGAAGCCGTGTTTTTTGAAGAAAAAACATTCCCCGCGCGCGCGTTTAAAGGGCATACGTACAATCCATACATACATACATTATATAATACTTATAGTATATACGAGCCAAAGGCGAGTGAAAATGTGGCGTGAGAGTAAAATATCATTCCCATATTGTACGACGAGTGTGATAAGTGATTTATTGCTTCTTTGAAATTTTTCTCAACCGGTTACAATACAATTTTCATTGATTTTACTCGCTACGCGCGCTACATGTAGCGTACAATATAAACCGTACAATATGGGAGAATACAGAACGCTAGCGTGATGCGGAAATATTCAAGTAAAAATATCAAAGCTGCAATAAATATACATATATATATATTATAACATATACCCGATTTTGCATTATCCACCCCTAATACTGTCTCGCTCGCTTCGCTCGCTCGCCAACAAACATCCCCGATTTTCGATTGTGTTACCCCTGTAAGTGTCTCGCTCGCTACGCTCGCTCGCCAGTTAGCAATAAAACTAGTGGTGCGCTCGGATAGCGCAAATGCATGGCGAGCGAACAGACTCTTTTACAGAAAAATAGGACAGAAATTACATCTAACTGTAGTGCACAGTGTAACCCTTTCCATCATTAGAGAATCTAAAGTCTCTGATCCCAGACTAAACTAACAGAATTACCTGAATAAACTTCGAAAGCAGTGGCAAAGAAGCGAAACTTGACAAAGACTTCACAATTGTTTCAAAGAAGAGAGTAGCTATAAACTTTTTGGTTGAAACAAAGTTGCAGCAGGATTCTCCGTGCCAGTTAATTGAAAAATACTGGAACTGTGAACGCTTTACCTAACTTACGTAATTAGAAGTGCGGGCGAAATATTTTGACGTACGTATACATACATATAATATCTGAAATCTCAATTGAACACGACTGAGAGTCAGCTTCGCTCGCTTCGCTCGCTCGCTGAATAAATAGTTTGAGGTTGATCATGTGATTTGTACAATCTGATTGGCTCTACGTACATTCCTGTAGAGAACCTGAAAACCCTACGCCTGTCCCCAGACAATTTCCCAGCGAAGCGGTATGGTAAAGGGTCTAGCATGCGAGACTACAATGTGCAAAGTGCCAAGAATACCTTTTCATAGGAACACCAGTTCAATGTAGCTGCGGAGACAGATTATGTTTTCCATGCTACTCCAATTATTCTAGGTAACCCCTTTAATTGTTTTGATAATAATTTTATATTATCACTTTTTTTTCAGAAACCATAATAGCTACTTTTAAGTGTTGTAAGTGTACAATAGAAATCAAACTGGATGAATGCTTTAAAGATAGAGCAATAGTTGTAGGAGTGTTGGATGCTCTTGGAAAGGACTTGGCAAAGAATATTCTGTAAGTTAAGATACTAGACAATTTATGCCAAAGATTATACTGTTATTAAGCATAAAGCTCACTTTCTTAATTGTAAAATAGAGCTTCTTATTTTTTATGCTCATCTACAAAGTTGCTCTGGCAAAGTTGTCCAGTGCAAATATGGATGCTTGGGAAGAAATTCTCCAATTCACTTGCCTGTGACTAGCCATGAAGCAGAATGTCCGTATGCAGTTTCACAACATCAAGAATGTAAAATAAATGAAGAAAATTTTCAGGTAAAAAAATCTCTATTAATATTGAGAATAATGTAAGTAGGAATATTTTAATTTTTTCTATAAAGCTGGATAACTTCTTGAGAAAAACCATTGCTCAGCCAGAACAGTGCGGTATTGATGAAATTTGCTGCCAATACACAAGTCCTGCTAAAGAAATAGAACAACATTCTATGCACATATTCATAGAAGCTATAATAGGGACTTTATCAAAGCAAATCTCTGATTTACAATCTGTTATAAATCATATGAACAGAGATATATCAGTGCAGTTGCAACCAGTGGCCAGTGCTGTGGGTAAAGCAGAGAATGCCATTCAGAACTTACAGGAAGGATTCTCTGAGTTGACTCTCATGGTACAGACTCTACAAGCTACAAGTTATAATGGTAGCTTTATCTGGAAGATACCAGAAGTTCAACGTCGCAGACACGAGGCCAAGGTAGGCAAGACTATTTCCCTGTACTCTGCTCCCTTCTACACTAGCAGGCAAGGCTACAAGGCATGTCTGAGACTGTACATGAATGGAGATGGCTGCGGCAAGAACACTCACCTGTCTTTCTTTGTGACCATTATCAAAGGAGAGTATGATGCTCTTCTGCAGTGGCCCTTCAGACGCACAGTCAATCTGACACTGTTAGACCAAGATGGAGTCAAGAACATATCTCAGGCCTTCCAACCAGAACCTACTTCATCATCCTTCCAGAGGCCCAGGAACGAGATGAACATAGCCTCAGGCTGTCCAATGTTTGCTCCACTCTCAATCCTAAACAATTCCTCTTATGTGAAGGAAGACACAATGTTTCTGAAGTGTGATACTACTAGAATTCAATTATCATAAATACACACACAATTGTTGCATCACAGCATTATCCGGTAATGCACATTTTGCTATTTTATATGATCACAACTTTAACATATGTTTTCAGTAATATAACATGTCCATTGATATCAAGACATTCTAAGGGCTACTGATAAAGTACACCTTACAAAGTCAGATTTCAGGAGTATCACACTGGTTATTAGCTACTTACTGGGAATACAAATATCAATGAGATAATTATATACTTTTGTATCATAACTATGTTTCTTATTTGAATTTAGTAAACAATTATTTAACTGAACAGTCACGCAATGAATCCAAATGAATGTGAGATATGCCTGCATAGTGGAACACGCAGAAGTTTAGAAAACTATCCATAGCATAAAACCATCTGCATTGTGTCACTTAGAGATGTGGTCACGACAGAATTCAGCAATTAAGTTTAGTATCATCAAACAATTATTTCATTTTTACTATTATAATTCCTTTAATTAGTGTTAATACATCTGGCTTCAATAATGTGGATCATAGCCATACTGTAATTCTACTAAATTTTATATTAAGAATAATGTAAGTAGGAATATTTTAATTTTTTCTATAATTATAACTGGATAACTTCTTAAATAGAACAACATTCTATGCACATAATTCATAGAAGCTAAAGCTACAATATTTTACCAACTAACTCTAAGAAGGAGTGGTCAATAGATCAAAATGTTCATGTTACAATATTTTACCAACTAAAACAAGAGTTTGTTAGTCTTCAATTTTCTGTTTGGAATTTTTTTAACCCATGAATTCAAAATAATTGTGTGTGTAGTATTTTTTTTGTATGTAAAAAATATTCCTTTTATTGTTTTTTTTTCTTTCCATTTCATCTTTCTCTGCTACCCACTTGCAGGAAGTACGAAAGATTTTATTCGGCAACAGTAGACATAACTTCAACAAGGAGTTGCTTCAACAGAATCTCGTATTCAGCGATGTTCCTAAACTAGAGTTTGGGCTTGTTCAGCACAAGGCAAGTGATGTCATAATTTATATACATAGCTATGCACTTTGAAGATTTGAACACGTGCATTATGTACCTTACATGGTATTATCAAAAGATTGTGACATATATAAAAAAAACCATTTCTTCATACAGTTAATCATGTCTTTTCTCATACTGATAAGGCAATAAGTGTTAATACATTTGGCTTCAAATGTGGATCATAATGCCATACTGTAATTCTACTAAAAATAATTTCTGCAACCCTGAGAACACTATTGCATTTAGGTATTCAAAAATTTTGACGTAAATAATATAAATTTATTGTAAAAGGATTTTTGACTTGATAGTGTGAGCAATTGATTGTGTCATAATCTGAGCTTTCTCTTTTAAGCCCTTTGTCCCTCATATATGTGATATTATTCGTATGTCTTTTTGAGTTCATACGATGCGATGTAAATGTACTGTATTACACATTAATTTCACAATAATACCTGTCAAAGTCTCTGCCTCTACGCACCAAGGACTCAATAACCTCACCTTACAATTCCACAGGCTTGTCTTCATATCACAGTCAAGTTCAGAAACCCAAGTAAAGTTAATAGAACTGACAAGACTGAAATAATAACCGTTCACACTTTATCTAATTGATGTTAATAATCAACCCACTGATCCGTGTCCAGGTTTTCCCTACATTTATCAGCAGTTATTGTTGATATTTTGAGAATGCAGACTTATCTAGTGCCTTTAAAACTCAGAATCATGGATATGAACTATTTAGTGGCGTACTAAGGGAGGGAGGCTCCAATGGATAAATCTAACAAGATTTCTCACATAAATGTGCACTTTTAAACTACGCATGTCATGCCCTTGGACCCCCCCCCCCCTCCCCCATACCAAAACATCTTCCTACAACACAACTGCTATTCAAACATGCCTGCTTATCTGGTGGATTTACAACTCAGAATCATGAATATGAACTATTTACACAATCATGCATTCCAAGCAATTGCCATGAATATGATTAATACATATAAGGCAGAGGAAAAACAGTAGTCAAATACCTTTTGCAGCTTTGATAACTTCACATAATTACATGATGTCAATGATGTTTTGAGTCAGCAAATGGATCCCTTATGTTTTAATATCTGTAACTATGAACTTTAAGTACAGCATAGCTGACTGCTAACTTTGAGTCATCCTGCTTTAATATGATACATAATGTCTAAATACAACATCACAACATCTAATACAAATTTATCCTAGCTTCAAAACTACATTGCAGAAACCAATTTAAGTGATTGAGCAACAAATTTGCAAGGAGGGCTTGAGGCAATTATTTACAATGGGAAAAATTACAATATTTTCTTGGAATGTGTCAGCATTTGAACAAGAGGGATGTCCAGATTCTGAAGATTACTTACAGCAGTATTACCGAGTTAGCCTGATCTCGTCCCCTAATATTACCAGATTTTTTTTCTTCTACAACATTTCCCCCCATTTTTCAACAGCTGATAATATCACTATAATCACTTAATTGTGATTTTTCTGCCAGTTCATACTGATTCAGTGATCTATCTAATTTTGGCTTTATAACAAATGCTCGAAAATCCAAGGTGGGGAGATTCTAAAGGGGGCAAAAAATCCTAAATAAACCCTGTATTGGAGTAAATATTACCTGGCACAGTCACAATTTTGTTTTTGTTGGATATGTGCAGATAGCACAGATGCTGCTGGTGCCTCATGGCCAGAGAGAGTGGCAGATTGGTGAAGTTCACTAAAGTGTGGGCAAGGCTCTTGAAGTACGCATGCTTGGCCTCATACATTGTCCAATGCCGAACCAAAGTTCACAGGATTTGATAAGGTTACAATTTACTGTGTGTATGTGCTCATTGGATATTAGTAGAAGGTAATTCATTATCGGGAAAGACAGTCAGAAGTCTGGTATTTTATGTTGTTTCTTTCTTTCTTTCTTTCTTTTTTTTTTTTTTCCCCCAATTTTCTACCTTTTTTGGCAGGCAAATAATAGTTTCTTTTAGTTTAATTGTAAGACCATTTCAAAATCTCCCTCCCCTCCCACTGCTATGCACCATGCACACACACACACTACCTGTGTGAGAAACAAGAAAATTGTTATGTTTACACAGCTTGATAGTATCCACTTCTTTGAGTCCAGATAGCACTTTGAGTGTGCCCATTATCACAATTGTATTGATTCTTTGGGAGGGATAGGCAGTTATGTAAACTCTAGTAAATTCCTAACTAATCATTAAAACCAGCAGGAATACATAATACCGAAATGGAAGACCTGAGGTCTAGTGCACTTGTATGATTCTGCCACTATTTGACTCTCATCATCAAGCAGCAGTTTAATTATCTGGACTATAAGTCACACACACACACACACACACACACACACACACACACACACACACAATTGTGGTTTCTCTCCTGGGGGGTGAGCTAAATGGGTGCTTGATCTCACCCAGAACCACAATGGTGTACACAGGATCTCTGCCTACTAATCTCGTATATGCCAATGTCTCAATAATGTGTTAGATTTTGAGTTTCTATCAACTGTTGTGTTGCTGAACTTTATGGAGGGATAGTTACATATTAGTGATCAAAGTTTAGTTGTGGACTCCACTATCACATAACGTCCAATGTGGTATGTTTCTAGGATGGCAAGGACCCAGTTGTTGTTTTTATTAAGTGGTGATAAAGTTTTTTTTTTTTTGTTGTTGTTGTGTTGTTTTTAAGTCGCAATAACATTGATATTACTTGTAATTCTTAAAACAACAACTGAATATCGTGTGTACCCATAAAGTGTGTAAGGTGGTTAGTTTGGTTGGAGTCCCCCTTATAGAAAAGTTTGGTTGGAGCCCCTATACTAGAAAAGTTGGTTGGAGCCCCTAAATAGAAATTTGTTGGAGCCCCTATACTAGAAAAGTTTGGTGGAGCCCCTATATAGAAAAGTTTGGTTGGCGTCCCTACTAGAAAAGTTTGGTTGGAGGTCCCTTACTAGAAAAGTTTGGTTGGACTCCTACTAGAAAGTTGGTTTGGAATCCCCTACTAGAAAAGTTTGGTTGGATCCCTACTAGAAAAGTTTTGGTTGAATCCCTACTAAAAAGTTTGGTTGAACCTGGAAATCCCTACTAAAAAAGTTTGGTTGGAATCCCTACTAGAAAAGTTTGGTTGGAGTTAGTTTGGTTGGAGATAGTTAGGTGTGGTTGTACTCCAGGCAGCCACTCAATAAAAACAACAACTGGGTCCTTGCCATATACATGTATACATACTTTGGCAACTAGGTCAGCAGCTCAGTGATGACCTAGTTGCCAAAGTATGTATGTATGTGTGTAATCAAGCATGTGAAGCAGCTGCTCAGTGCTTTTCTTGGTGTTTTCAAAGAACAATTAAAGTTTAGTTGACAATGTGTAATGTCTGGCTGTGTAGAATGTCACATGATAGCAATAAAAGAGGTCTAATTAATTAAACTTGAGCTTGCATGTGTGTGAAGATGTCTTGGACTTTTGTTTGTTTGTTTGTCATTCAACATCTGATTTCAAAGATGGCAGGCTCTTAATGTTCAGTTTAGGTAAGAATTTGAACTGCACTATGATCCAAGTTGCCACTTTTTTAAAAATTTATTTCAGCTTTGTATTCCAGTAAATGTCTGTTAAAAAGAACAACATTACACAAGTGCTAGCTTACGTGGGCACACCCATGCAATTTCACATGACATCATTTCTATTGGTCACGCCCCATGGCATGGAGAGAGCAATGACCTTATCTTTGTGCTAGTGTGTTAAAAGCTGAGCCGGTAGAGAAATGCAAACACTACAAAAAAAATGAGCGAGTGGCCAGAGCACATAAAATGAGAACTGAACTGATATTTTTTGTCACCGTTTACTCAATGTGAGATTCTGTTGTATCCATTTGAATATCATGACAGCTGGTAAATATCGACAGGCAACATTTGAGCAGACATTTTTTAATAGTTACATCATTGGATTACTGTGTCCCAAATGGACTAACGAGATTTCAGCCGAGCGAGGTTTGGATTAGTGAGGGTGTACAGTAGTGTTGTACGATATAGGTATTTAGTAACATCGTGATATTAAAATTATTACTGCACTATATTTTGTAGAGACATTTTAGTTTTTAATGACTAGTGGAACTAGAGTGAGCTCACAATGGACTTTCAGTATGTGTGGACAAATTGTTACAGCACACAGAATTACTCAAACAAGAAACTTAAATAATACTTTTTTGGGTCATGTAATTACCAACCATGCCATGATTATGTAATTACCAACCATGTTGTAAGCCACCAAATTATTTATTAAATTTAGAATTAAAATTTGATAAAAAATAATATTATACTATATTCAGTAATGTCGGTGTATTTTGACAATAATAGTATTGCGATATTTTTGGGCTCAGTATTGTACAACACTAGTCTATTATACTGGCATTCCACTGAAGCTTTACAATAATGTTATATTATGAATGTTAGAACGCTATAACTGTTTACACATGCTTGTCCAAAATGATATAAAAGCTTTCTCGTATATATATTTTACAGACTGACCGCCAACCGTAGTGTAGTCTTAGCTCTGTCCCACAAAACTCTTTCCCTGTTCATCTAATCATACTCAATAGTGGACTCTGTTGTTGTATCAGTTGGTGGAGAAGGTTAAAAAAACATACTTATGCTGAAATACTTAGTTAGCTCCCACTGATAAAGGTTCTTCTTCTTGTAACCATGTGTCTGATTAAGTTAATTCACTATAATTTTTATAAAGGCCGTAATTGTTGCATTACTTAATTAAGGTACTCATTATAAATGCTCTTTACCAACATAACACGAAGTTGTCTTTGTCTGGATCTTTGAAGAACTATTTTATATCTATTCTGACTACTACTATATTTATTTTTGTAACTGCAGAATATTTTGTCTTACATCATACCACTCATAATTCACTGGTATAAGATCCAGGATGGGCTATACCTACAAGGGGAGGAGAGGGAGAGGTGAATGAGAGCGGCAGTTGCCTATATGCCGAGAGGGGGCTCTACTGCCCTGGTTTTGGGTGAATGCTCAGTAGCACAGGGGCAGGGACTCATAAGTTTATTTGTCTTCATCACGCAACAAATGTTCAGTCAGTACGTATGCATGTGCACAACTGACTCACCTAAATAGATGAAGCTGATCACGATTTTGTATCTGTGAATACACACCACACTAGTTTGGACTTTAGTTGTCTATCTTTACTTCTTGTCTACCTTTGTGTTACTCACAAAAGTACCTGTGTGGTGCAAGAAGATTAATGCCCGCCACCCCCATGCTTTGTACACACACCACCCAATATTGTCTTTTTAACTGCTGTATGAGTAAATATTGTACCGCTTGAAAGGAATCTCTCCTACAGAGAAGTCAAGCTCTGTAAAGAATACACACACAGGCTTAACTCCAAAGGTATACAGTAACTGCGTACCTGTTTCTAACGGACTCAAAACCGCTTGGGTGCTGGGACACTGCCCACGCAAATATTCACAATAATTGGATTTTGGTTGCTGCGAGCACAGCGAATTTTTGTGGTTATTTGTGGTGCATATGGGTGCGCGCGTTGTTACGTCACAATTGTGATGATGTCATAGGTCATTTTTATCCAGCTTGGATAAGTATATAAGGAAGAAAATTAACCGCGTGGTGCATGGAGCTCAGCGAGTGTCTCGGAGCAGCGCAACTATTCGAAGATTTATGGAACAGGGTAGCTGACGTCTACTTTATAATATATCACCATCCTGGTGAGCTGTTATGTCTCCTGAACTTCCAGTGCGCACGTTGCAGTAATTATTTATTTGATGGCCCAATCCAGTGTGGCTGTGGAGATAGATTATGCAGTCCTTGCTACTCTACTCTCTCTAAGTAATGAGCACCACTCTTAATAGTTGTACTAATATGTACATAGATATACCACTCCTCTATTATTAATTAATTAATTTATTTATTTTAGGAATGTGGTTGCCTTCAAGTGTGTGAAGTGTAAGATAGAAGTCTATGTTGATGAATGCTTCAAAGATAGAGCAGCCACTAGTGAGCTGAGGAAGGCTATACTAGAATGCATCAGTCCAGGATGTTCCTGGAAAGGCAGCAGCAACGAGTATCAAGTAAGAAGATGAAATACAATAATAAAATATATATTCAATGTGTTCAATTTTTTATGTATAATTTCAGCAACATTATAAAGACTTGTCCAATTGGTTTGGTCAAGTGTAAAAACCACCAATATGGCTGTTCAGAAGAAATCCCTAGAAATGACCAATCTATTCATGAAGCAAAGTGTTTGTTTGCACCTACCAAATGTCGTTATTGTAAAAGAAACGTACACAATGAAAAAGTAATAGTAAATTGATACTCTATTGAGATTGATATTATTATATATATTGTAACTTTACTTTATCCAGACTCATCTCAGAGATGAATGCCTATCTGCACCACTCCACTGTGGGAACGGCTGTGGTGTTTCCCTGCCCAGGAAGGAAGTGAGAATTTACACATGTATAGTGTCATAAATACCACTAGAGGTGTTCATGAGTAACATCATCACTTATTTCTTTGTAGTTGGAAAGACACATCAGAACTACTTGTACACATCCTAAAGATTGTGAGTTTAAAGAAGCAGGCTGCCAGTATGTGGGACATGCTAAAGGTCTGGAAGAATACTACGCTACAAACATGAAAAAGCATTTACAATTAACAAAGAACTCTATACAAAGGATTGATAAAGCTATGGAAGCCAAAATAATGATGTTATCGGAGCAGATATCTGATCTGAGGTCTGAAATAAATCACGCGAACAGAGAGATATCAGTGCAGTTGCAACCAGTGGCCAGTGCTGTGGGTAAAGCAGAGAATGCCATTCAGAACTTACAGGAAGGATTCTCTGAGTTGGCTCTCATGGTACAGACTCTACAAGCTACAATAAGTTATAATGGCAACTTCATCTGGAAGATACCAGAGGTTCAACGTCGTAGACACGAGGCCAAGATAGGCAAGACTATTTCCCTGTACTCTTCTCCCTTCTACACTAGCAGGCAGGGTTACAAGGCATGTCTGAGATTGTACATGAATGGAGATGGCTGCGGCAAGAACACTCACCTGTCCTTCTTTGTGACCATCATGAAAGGAGAATACGATGCTCTTCTGCAGTGGCCCTTCAGACACACAGTGACTCTGACACTGTTAGACCAAGATGGAGTCAAGAACATATCTCAGGCCTTCCAACCAGAACCTACTTCCTCATCTTTCCAGAGGCCCAGGAACGAGATGAACACAGCCTCAGGCTGTCCAATGTTTGCTCCACTCTCAATCCTAAACAACTCCTCTTATGTGAAGGAAAACACAATGTTTCTGAAGTGTGAGATTGATACTACTGGAATCAAACTACCATAAGTGGCAATATTCAACTTTCCATCCATTTGTAATCACACATTAAGTCACAAGTACATTGAGGTTGCATTATTTATTATCATTTGCAACTAATTATTTATATCCATCCTTTTTGTAAGAATCATCTAGAGTTCATTATTTATTTCTAGCTTCTGCTTTATTATAAACATAAATACAAGTCTAAAATGTTATAAGCACAACCAAAAAGGGTTTTTATAGCTAGCTAATGAATTCAAATTGTATTATGTATAATAACTCATTATACTATGTACCAAATAAAGATCAAGAATAGCACGGTCAATCTTTGTAAACGCCGCCAATTCTTTTCTTCCACATGGTGATGAGGCTTCTAAACCACATCCAAGGTAAAGCAATAAAAAAAAATTTATAACAACAAAATTTATCTTAGTGTCAGCCGCATTTTTGTTCAGAACAGAGAATGTGTGGAAGTATGGGTAAAGGTATAATAATAAATAATGGGAGAAACACATAATGTTCAAAAACGTATTAATGAAAGTTTTTTTCTTTTTATTATATTATGGTTGCTATTATTCTTGTATGCTTTATTTCAAAATTATTACAGCACTTGTAACTTGGCATTTTTGTTACTTGTTATTCTTGGATATTTAGCTCTACAAAAATGCTGACTGATTGGCTAACATGATTCTTAGCTAAACAATCCTGGCTAACATCATGACAGGAAATTTAAATAACCAACTCTTGCTACCTTTTCATTCTGAGTTTTGCAGTTACATGAGCATTTGCAAATTATAATGATAGAACCCGCAAAATTTAATAATTTCCAATTATTCTTGCAGCAGTCACGTACTGAAGCAGCATGTAGACAGTTCTGAAGGTGAGCCTATAAATTAAATCGTTTTAAAATCAACAAGAAGAAATTTATTTTGAGACTGCAGCTTACTGTATAATTACGACCAGCGCCTTTCCAGTAGCAACCCAAGTTTTTGCAGGAGACTTCAGAGCTGTTAAAATATTTCATGGCTGCTTTATCACTGAAGCATTCCGACACCGCAACCGGGACCTTGCAGCAGGGACACGGGAAAGGGTCGCTGCAAGGAAAAAATGCACCAAATAAAATCCACTCTTATTCCACTGTCAATCTGACTTTTTTTTTTTAATCAAAGAACTCAGCCGCACCATATTATATTAACCTTCAATAAGCAATAATTAATAAATAATAATAAATAAAATAAACTTTTTTGAGGACACCTTTGGCTAAGTTCCTGGAAGCAATCAAGGCATAAAATATCCCCGCATCCAATTTGTTTCGGACATTTGGCGAAGAGAAATCCACCGCAGTTAGGGCAAATCATGAAATAAAGGGTACGTAGCTAACTCACCGAGTACAACTAACTGGAGATCCCTTCGCTGGTGCACTGAGCCGATCTATGCAAAATGCAGTTATTTTATTCGCTGCAATCAATTTTCTGCGCATGCTCTAAAATTGGACTGGTGTCGTCAAACTTGTTATAATCTAACGATACTTTACCGTATTATAACATTGCAACTTTTATTTTGTCTACCTTATTTAATTACTACAATTCAATACTGTACATGTATACATAAAGTATTCTGACTAAATTTCATGTATCTCTATAATGATACTTATAAAGCTTACTAAAAACTTGCATGATTATCGCTGATCAATTGTAATTTCCAGATTTTAAGACAGAAAATGCAAATACTCATACTTGAACCTTGACAAAAGATTGAGTCATATCACTATTTTTATTTTAAACTTTACAACCACATATAGCTAGCTTAAAAGAAGAGAATTAATGATATAAAGTGGATGAGAGACAACTCTAAGCACCAAAAAGCTAGCAGCCAAAAGAAAAGAAGAAGGAAATTAAATGATAATAATTACAACTAAGTGTTTGAGATGATAGCTACATCAGCTAAAGGTATCTAGAACAAGGACAAGTGTGCATGAATCGTCTGAAGCAAATTGTACGTTGTAAATAAACCACAATATATTTGCTTGAAAAGTCGTTTGAAAAGTGAACGATACTGACGAAGTTGAGCTAGGGATTATTGATGCCTGGTTGTAGCGTTTGTCTGGCGTAGGCGATCCTTTACGGGATTATGCTCTTAGAAGTATTTCATAGCCTGACTTTCTACCATTCTCATGAACACACTAACAAACAAACAAACTAAATAACGATACACACAAATATATTATTGACAAAATCTCATTAAAACCGTTGTACTTACATTTCCGTAACATTAACAATGAAATTTATAAGCAGTCCGTATGAAATACATAGAAGGAAAAGCAAACCAATTCGGTTGAGTTCGTTAATTTTTCTTATGTGTACTTCTGTTTTAACGAGGTAATGGTAATAAAATAGAACGGAAAGTGTTTTTTAATTTCGGTCAAGTCAAATTTGAAATTTCTGAGAATCTGGTGTCTGAGGTTTTGTATGGAGTTGTAATATAGTACAATATTTTGTATTCCAATATGTACATACAGTAAGTGTATGGTCCATAGCATGCCTGTAACTCACTCAGCACCATGTATACATGTAAACACATGGTACATAGATATACAGTGCACAGTGTAAATAAAATTGCATACCACAATTATCATTTTATAAATTATTGATTATGAATACTTTTAATTAGTGCAAAGGTGAAACTCAATAGTAAACCTCATTAAAAGCTGTTAAGCTGCCAGAGTCAACCTGAAACTAGTTAAAGCCAGTTTACCCATTCAGCATGTAAACATACATACACACCCTTGACCCTGCCTTAGTGAAACCATACAAGGGGAAAAGTCTAAGTTCAGTCCATAGGCTATAGTATACCATCACAAAGACTTGAATACACACTACAGTACATTTAGTAAACCCAGTGGTAGTTTACTATTGGCACATACTTACATGTATGTAAAACAAAATATTAATTTACGCCTGACACAGTTCTCTGACATCATTCGCAGGGAATTCCCCCTTCATTGCTTGCCTCATACTGACAGATCAATAGGTGAGTAAAAGTAGCTACGGGATTAATGATGCGGTTGTAGCGTTTGTCTGGCGTAGGCGATCCTTTACCTTCTATCATTAGGACGCCCACATTTTCCCCTAGTCTCGCAAGCCAGACCTTTGCCGACCCCTTACCGCTACGCGGGGGAAGGAAAGGGTCTGGACAAGTGCTATAGCACGTTTCGTTCCATTCCTCCAGATTCTGTAGGAACGTATAAAATGTGTATTACTTATGATTGGGTGTGGTTTACTTAGAAGTTGTGGGCGGGCGCTGGAAATTAATAGAAAACTGCTCTTCACGGTAAAGATCGAAGACGCATGGCATTGCAATGTTTCCTCAGTTAAATTCCACTGGAACGAAACGTGCTATAGCACTTGTCCAGACCCTTTCCTTCCCCCGCGTAGCGGTAAGGGGTCGGCAAAGGTCTGGCTTGCGAGACTAATTTTCCCCCACATAGCCAGGATAATTTTTGCTTCTTTGACTATTGTGATGAAATCTGATGCTATTTTGGCTAGTTTGTCATCCCAAACCTACAAGATAATAGTTGAAAATAATACCAGATTCGACTATTGCTTTCGTTTTGCTACTTATATACCATTTTCTGCATATTCGCTGCACTCAGTATTGGAAGGTAAAGGGTCGTGTATGTCCTCATATAAATTTCTAGTTTTTGATTAGCTGAAGATCTTGTAGAAGTAGAAAGAAAAGTGATTAAATGAATCTGATGGATGCTGTAGACATATGACAATAATAAGTCCAGTAGCACATTACATCTTCTCATGCTATGTATAGACTAAATACACACTACTCACCATTCACCTATACATATATCATTCATTCACTTCCTTTTTTCCCCTCAGTTCTCAGTTTGTAGCATAACTCCTTAAAACTCTGACTACATCGAGAAACTGGGGTTAGGGCCTTGCTAGCTAAACCTTGGGTTGGAGAATTCTAGCTTTGCTGTGTGACTTAGCTTGCTGGGTGCTAGCCTGAAACTGGTGGCAGCGCAACTGCGTCTCTTAGGCTAACAGTGACCTGATCCCACCACATACACACATACACATGCTGGTGCACAGAGGCTTGAACTAATAGTAGGTTGACGTTAGTAGCTTAACAGTTTTTAGTGAGATTTACTAAAAAAAAAAAGTTTCAAATCTACATATAAATTAAATAATTAGCTATAATGTAGTTTAAAAACAACAACTAGGACTGTGGTATAATAAATGTAGCTATCTTGTTAAATTGTGTCCTGTTTGTTAATACACTGTGCAATAGCTATAATATAGCCACTCTAGGTATAATTATTAATCTGCTATAACAAAATAGGTTCTAGTTTACTGGCAAATACATTAAAATTCTTTATTTTCATATTCATTAGAAATCTACTGTAGCCAATACTTTGTAGTGCTTTACCATTTGTGATTATCAATTGTATCTGACAATCAACAGATCCTATGTACCAAGATGGGTGATAGTCTGACGTAGCCAGACCCTTTACCTAACCACTACATGAAGAAAGGGTCTGGGGACCATCATTCACCTTGGCTGTTCTAGAGGAATGTGGTAGCTAGTGGTTGTCTAAATTATTGTTATGCGCCCACCACAGTTTGCAGGATGCATTGACCCTTATACTCGCATATTTAGTGTAATTATGAGCGTAATAAGGTAGTTTTCAGGTAAAAATTATAGTCAGTTTTTCATGGTGCTGTAACAATGACAATTTTAATGTAGTCTTCCAGAAACTAGCTTTGGTACTAGCTATTTAGCTAAATTAATTACTAATTACCTTACTTATTCTGAGATAAACTTTTTATAACCTTATTCAAATTATAATAAACAAATTTTTTCAGCCCTCCAATAACAGTTTAGTGATTTCTCTATTTAAATTCAATATAAATATATAATAGTGATGTTATTAGCAGTTATAATGAACTAGTATACATCATGTTCACTTCCTTTTTTTTTTTCTTTTTCTTTTTTAACGTGTGGGTAGCTATCACTATAAATACATTGTGTAGAGTATTGGATGAAGTAGCTAGGTGAAGTAGCTATATTAGGTGAAGTAGCTATATTGGGTAAAGTGACACATATATAAAACGTCATTACTCACTTCCTTTTTAAAAAAAATATGTACATATAAAAAAATTCCTAAAGTCAGTACAAATTATGATAATTTTGTTCCTGTGATGATCCTATACCTGGGTACAGTAGTTATGGTAGCCAATGAGTGTAGTCTTGACATCATCCATGTCACTACGGATACTGAAATTTAACATAATAACAGTGTTAGATAATAGGAAGTTTGATATCTGCTATATAATATTTAAAAATTAAAGGTGGATTTAAAGTAAAAAAAAACAAACAGCAACAACAACAAAAGGAGCAGAGTGAAGCAGACGCAGCCTGAAGAATCACTATCTACAAACTATTAATAGAGATAGAGATGACGTATTAAAACATTCATCAGCCTCCAGTCTTTATATACTTTGGCATCACATGATGTACAACCAAAGCATAAACTAATGAATAAGTAATGAATAATGTGTGAACAATTATTCATGAAATGAGGTATTAGTAATGAATAATGAAAGACTAGATCAATAAAAGCTTATGAATCATGAGAGGCAGATGTTAGTTACAAATCATCTGTAGCTACTAACAAGAATTATTGATTTGCTGATCTCATTGTATTCTCTCACACAATATATTCTAGTACAGAGCTTGCTCAGAATTGCTTTGAAAGACTATAAGCTTACTTACCTTACTGCAGTAACTGAATCTGTAATTTATATACTACCAGCTAGGTAGCATATGATCCCAAGATTTATAAGCAATTGGTATATATGTTTTTGTGTGTAACTATCATCAGGGTTTAGAATCTTAAGACTTTTCAACTAACATACAGTTCGTGCAGTGTCTTAACAAGGACATTTCTGCACTTTTCCTGATGTTCAATTTCCTATCTATTTATAGAAGGACAAATGAGATAATAACATTAAAATTGACTGGAACAATATCACAATTATAATTGATTTTTTTTTGTAATAATTTTTGGAGCATAGGGAGTAAATATAAATATAATCACATATTATTCTTTACATGTATTGATTACTGGTTTGCAGTCTTGCTGTATCATGATGATCACATGACAGTGATCATGATAAGTAAGACTTCAAAACAAGTAATTAAGTTAAAAAAATGTAATGTGTTACTCATAAATGGAGATTATATTCCCCCCCCCCCCCCAAAAAAAAAAAATAATAATAAAAATAAATAAATAAATAAATAAAAGCTGAAGCAGTGACAAATTCTATCACTTCATTAGTTTGTGGATAGTGATCCTTGATCAGTGTGTCTGTCACTCGGACTCATCTGTAATATTACAATGTTTATAATTAGTCTTCATAGCAGCTGCAATTAAAAATTTTTTTTATTAGAAACAAATAAGTAATGAATAGGCATAAAAAATGCTATCAGTTATTCATGAACCAAATTGTGGTTCATTTAATACATATCGTTGATGCAAAGCTGATCCTTATGCAGGTCTAAAGCATTTGTACACACTAAGAAAACTGTCAGTCATAGTTGATTACGTTCATCCTCCCATTCACACACATGTTGGAAGCCATATCAGGAGTGAGATCATAATTGCCATACACAGCAAGCAGACTGCATCACACACAGTTGGAAGCTATATCAGGAGTGAGCTAGCAGACTACATGCAGCATATGCCTGTAAGAAAGGTATAGTATTCATATTCACACAGTCCAATGTTTGCTCCACTCTAAATCCTAAACAACTCCTCCTATGTGAAGAAAGACACAATGTTTCTGAAGTGTGAGATTGACACTACTGGTTAATTTATTATAAATAATATTATATGTATATAATCTTGTCATGTCATCTTCAACAGTGTTCCATTATACACTACCCTTTACTTCAACACTTAATATGAAGCAAAACTGCATGGAATAAGCTAAATAGTGGGGGGGGGGGGGAACAAGATAATAGATAATACATGCATAATGCTCAAATTGTATATCACCACAAGAATATTTAACACAAACCCACCTACCCATCTGGAGACACTTATTATTCACACACCTACAGCTGACATACCAGTGTTTTGAATGAGTTGAGGAGAGGAAAGGGAGGGGGTGGGGTGTCAGTGCCTTTAATTAGTTTTTAATATAAAACAAAGTAATATAATACCCAATAATAGAAATAACATCTGTGTTATTGTTGTGATTCAGACGTAGTACAAATAAAGCAAAGGCTCATAAAAATAAATATGTGTAAACTGTGTTCAGTTGTTTATGATATGACTGCTACAACAAAGAATAATAAAGGGACAGGTTTAGCATCAAGTAGACGTGAGCTAATTTATGGGTGTGGTCACAATAATGTAGCCAGTACATGAACAACATGAAGTCTAAGACTTCCAAATTCATCTTATTGTTGCCTCTCAGGCAAAGATAAATATGAATACAATTATAAACTTAGTAACAAATGTAGGCATCAGAGTATTCATATCCAGCATAATCATAATCATGATCAACTTTTCTGATGTATTATTCCAGGATGATGTTGACAACCACATTTCAAAGCTATATGTTTATGAATATGCTAGGGCAGAGAGACTAAACCTACCAGTGCACTAAGCCTACCAGTGCACTTTATAAGGCTTTGTGGGTTTGCTCTCCTTTGAAGTGAAGGAAGTGGAGCAGAGGAGACAGATATTGGGCAGTTATCATTATTTGAACATTACGGATCCGGTAAGGTAAGAGTAATTGTTTGAAATTCTGTGATCACCTTTATATTTTGAAACACCGTTTAAGCTTACCACACAATATTCAATAATGGAAGGGAATGACTATTGGCTATTGTTACAAGCACAAGCTAGCCTTTACCTTTCACACACATTGGTTTACGTCACACAGTAGTCACGTGATCACATATAGTTCATGTTACTGTCCTGAAGGTGCTAGGCTGTAGGATCTCATGGCAGCAAGAATGCACTTAGTTACTGGGGATTCTTAATACGATGATTCATGTTTACAGTGCAGTAACAAAAGATAATAGTGACTGTTCCTATATCAGTGTAATCAATTGTAAAATGCACCCCCTAACTAATTTAGGATGTATGTAGTAACCAGTCCTATCAACGCAATCAGAGGGGCACTGCATGTGGTACCCCTACCAGCAACCTATTAGTAAATTATTTATTAGAGCAAATTACAGGATTATGTTTCTATTCTCTGTCAGGTGGGAATTATTATAAGAATCCAAGATCCAAAGTATCCAATCTTCATCAGGTGGGGAGTTATTATAAGAATCCAAAGTATCCAATCTTCGTGGTTTGCTGTGAGAGTCACTTTGTGGTTCCGTTTGGACTGAACAAATCATAACACGCACCAAGTAATCATAACACGCACCAAGTAATCATAACACGCACCAAGTAAGTGCATACAGTAAACTTTGCAGTTTACTGTGTGACTTACAGTAACAGTGAATTACATCAGTGAAGTTAATTGAAGACCTTGGCTCCTCCAATTGAATTATGTATTAATACAAGGTAAGATATAACTTGACTCTTAGTAACATAATTTACCTCTTTCTTGTTTTATCTGTTGTTAGATGGAAAAGTAGAATTGATTGGAATGGCTTTGAGCAGTTATTGTAGCATGGGACAGGGATAAAACATAACAAAACAAACTTCTCACTGTGTGGATCTATGAAGAACTATTTTATATCTATTCTGACTACTACTATATTTATTTTTGTAACTGCAGAATATCTTGTCTTACATCATACCACTCATAATTCACTGGTATAAGATCCAGGATGGGCTAAACTTACTAGGGGAGGAGAGGGGGGGGGAGGGGGGGGGGGGGATGGATGAGCGGTAGTTGCTACCTCATCCTATATGCCTAGAGGGGGCTCTACTACCCTGGTTTTGGGTGAATGCTCAGTAGCACAGGGGCAGGGACTCATACGTTTACTTGTCTTCATCACGCAAATGTTCAGTCAGTTCTACGTATGCATGTACACAGCTGACTCACCTAGCTAAATAGATGAAACTGCTCACGATTCTGCATCTGTGAGTACACACCACACTCGTTTGGAAATTATAGCCACAAAAATATTGTTTTAGTTGTCTATCTTTACTTCTTGTCTACCTTTGTGTTACTCACAAAAGTACCTGTGTAGTGCAAGAAGATAAAATGCCCGCCACCCCCACGCTTCGTCTTAGCTATATACATACTCACCTGGCTGCCCATTGTGCTCTTGAAAACCGCATGTTAAAAAATTCATGGTACTCCTTCAAATAAAATGTTAGCTATTTATTAACGAAGTTGATAGTGTTAGAAATGCTTCTTACAATCTCTTGCTGTATCTCACATCTTCCAAAAAAGTACCACTAACCCCCTGTTAGCCTGTCAATCAGAGGAGGTTGGTCGCGCGTCAAGAAACGTCATTAGTCACGTGACAATAATTTCATTGGACTGAGAGAATACTAATGCGCGCACGATAGCAGCAAACTCTGCAGCAAACGAATTATTTAACGTTGCAATGGCGTTTTGTCGGGAGTGTGGAGAAGAGATACGGAAGCATACATTCATACAACTTGAGAGCCTTAAAGAGTCATTTAGCTACACAATTCCAAGCTTTCCTGTTTTTCAAGTCAAGATAAAACATATAAAATTTAGTTTCTTAAACGATAGTGATGTGTACGATGGCTTCATACAGGATGCTACTGCTGGAGAGTTAAAAGACACTTCTATTTTGAAACTCTGGGGTGGGTATACCAATGCCTTCCTGATTGAATCAAATGAATTTGATAGATGTGTAGATGTGAAGGAGCTGAAATTGTTGGAGGAAAAAGTATTTGTGATTTGGAAATGGAATTTATGGTACATTGATGAGGAAGAAAATGCAAGCGCAGCAGAAGATACAAGTAGTATAGAAGATTCGAGTGAAGTGGATGAGGCAGGTATGCACAGTGAAGGCATGGAATATATTCTATCAGAGGTTGATGAAGGTTCAGATGCACCTGCAGAATCTTTAAGTTTCTATTCTGTAGTTTTTAAAATATGTATTGGGTCTATGAAAGAGCAAAATTATCAAGATGTACTTGCAAATGCAGCCCTTTCAATAAGAAAGAAGGTGACTATTGGGGTTCGACTAACACCAGAACCTGCAAATCCTGTGGATGCAAAATCAATTGCATTTGAGCTATTTGTTGATGATAGATGGAAACGTGTGGGATGCATGGTTACTGAAGTGCTGGATTCTGTGCACCAAGCAATAAACAATAACAGTATCATCTCTACAGACCTAGAGTGGGTGAAGTTTATCACGCATTGGAGCAGATCTGCACCTGGGTGGTATTGCGGAATCAAGATTACTAGAACGGGACCTTGGGACAATCAAGTATTGAGATGTAGAAGCACTATATAGACTATTACTAAATGCACATGCATTAGACATAATGTGATCATTGATTCAATGAATAATCATCCAGCTATCAGAATATGAATACTATTAACCTTATACATGTAACAAATAAATTTAAGAGTACGAATGTTCAGCCATCACTTTTTGGTGAATACTAGCAGTTGGAGGTGGGGGTAGGTTTACAGGAAGGTTATGAAATTTAGCTCGAATGGACAGACTGCTTCTTATGGGAAAAGATGCTCTGCGACCAACATTGCCAGCAAGTAGTTCACGTCTTGGTGCTCTCTCTCGCTTAGGTCTGCTTCTGGGCTCATTAAAGCTAGGCATTTCTTCTTCATAGAAGCGCTGATTGCTTGTAAAATAATAAAATGGGAGTGCCTTGTCCATTCTTTTGGAGAATTCCAAGCATATTTTTCTCCATTCATAATAAACCTGCAAACCCAAACTATAATTTTGATTACAAGTAATTAAATTACTCCTACTTGCTAACCTGCTTCAGAGTAAAATCCTTTCCAACACAGTCCCTAATGACACTGAAAAAACATTCAACATCATCTGTAGTTGATGACCGTGGATGTTCAATAGGTAGACTATGAGCTGCATTGAAATGGATTCGCCATTCCCTGGTTTCAATACTTGCAATAATTCCAATCAGGGTCTCCCTGGTAAAGCCCCTAATTCTATCAGTGGGCCTGCACAAAGTACATACATACTATAGAGATAGTACTGTGCTTGTATATGACATACAAGCAGTTTTACCTGTTAACTTCTAATAGGCTAAAGTCCTTTAGCCCATCAGCATACCATGGCATAAGATCTTCGCATATATACTCCTTGAAGTCCTGAAGGAACTGCTGCCTTTGTGTTTCTTCAAGTCCCCTTTCATCAATTGCTCTCCTCCAATTTCTTATTATAGATAAGTATTTTGCTTCAGTATTATAGCTACTACTTGTCATAAAAGCTATAACACCTGGACCAAAAAGACGCTCTACATCTTGTACAGACTGTTTTCTTACTCCAGTCAGAGCAGGGTATGTGAGACCAGTACCAGGACTTTGTAGAGCCTCCACAAACTTCTCAAGGCCAATACTGTCAACACGTCCTCGCCTTAGACTAGTAGCAATTCTCTATAAAATTACACAACAAACTTTATTAATTTTGGAAATAGCTTCATAAAGGAATTCAACCTTGAATAAATGGCCTTCATCCTCCCTTTGACAAAATAGTATTCCAGTCAATGGATGAACTTCAGGGATGTGGAGGTGATTGTCAAATGGAACTCCATCAGCAACAAACTTCTTGATCTTAGCAGTAAATTCAAATTGTGCCAAAATTGACCTGAGTTTGTCTGCAGTATCCTCCTCCTTGCCTTTAAATTTATAACATTTGCTATTTCCCCATGAAAATATGCATATTTTTCATTTACCTTGAATCCAAGTGTGATAAGAATAGCCTGAAGGGACTGTTCGTTGACGCAATCGAACAATGACATCTTCAATGGATAGCCAGTTAGACACTTCCCTTAGCACATCTGGACTAATGCAACTTTTGCTGTTTAGGCATTTGACAGATCCATCTGGCAAATCTATGTGACTATAGCATTAGAGCAAGTGCAATTAATATAGCTACACTTACTGATTGGTGTAAGCATTTCCATAAGCTTGCCCTGAGATAGAGACCGATACTTGCTGCGCACAGAAGATTTAATCTCAAAAATTGACAGGGGTCTTTTGTATCCCTTGGATCGAAGAGAATTCCATTCTCCATTTGTAGCAAATCCTATAAGATAGCAAACAAACAAACAACCTACTACTTAGGTTGTGATATCCACATAGCTATATTTACCAGCTACTCTCATTCCTCGTCCAATCATTGCTTTTACTACTTCATCACAAATTTGACGAACAGCCATGTCTCCAAGAGAGGTATATGCCAAGCACTGAATAGGAAGAGCATAAGGCTTGCTGTTGCGCTCCTCAGGACTAATAATTATAACCAGAATATGTGTTGCTGGTGTGCGCTTGTACTTCACTACTTGCTTGACAAATGTCAAAATAATTTGTCGTAAGGAAGATAACTGTCTTGCAAAGTTGTCAGTAATCACATCATAGCCTGGCTGCAGTCGCTTGGCCTTCATGTTTCCACATTCTAAAATGATCTTCCTTCCATTTTCATTTAGACTCTCTAATTCCTGAACTTCCCAAGCCAACTGAAGCAAAACTTTCTCAGCTGATTTTCCTTCTTTTTGCTTGTCAGAGTAGTTTCTTGATGTCTTGGCTAGCTCTGTACAACAATTTAAAATTATACATTAAATTTTCACAGAGCTAAGGAAACTTACTGGTATTGATGAAGTCAACATCTTGAACAATGGCCTGCTCTGCCATTGATAGATCCTCTGCAACTTCCAGGATATCTTGTCTTGCCTTGCCTAATTCATTAATGAAATCAAGTCTTCTTTGATGACTTTCCTTGGCTTTGATGAGATTGTCATCAGCCAAGTCTACATCTCCACTCCATGCTCCTGCTACAGATTCGCCAAGTCCACTGACCAGGTCTGCACCATCAGCTTCTATCCACCACCATGTATTGGGATGTACACGAGCAGCTTCATCTAGTACTGAAACCTAAACACAACAGTATGTAATAAGTATGCCTATCTTTAATCATCGGATGTGGAATATCCCAAGTCTGTTGGCCAATATTAACACTGTTGCCATAATATGACATTAGTGTAAGTGCACCAACTGATGAGTAACATTCTGCTGTCAGTATCCAAGAACTAGAAAAAATGGTACCATGGTGCTGCAATAATCAACAACTTAGAGGGGGGGGGGGGGCAGGAAGGTGACATCCTGCCATATGTAAGTTTATAGCTGCTGCAACCAGTTATGTGTATAGTGTGCTAAAAGCTGCCCATTGCTCAAATTACACCAACCTGAATACGGGCATCAAGGCTAATCTTGCTAGCTGCAATGTCCCGTCTCAGTGTACTCTCAGATGGAGATGGAATATTCACCAAAGCCTGGTAAGAAACCTTAGTAATAACAATAAAATTAATTCTATAAGCAAATCTACCTTCATTGTGTGTCTTTCATGTTCGTGTGAAACATGAAATGAGCTAGCCACACTCCACATTGGTCCGTGGTGAAGTTTTGCCCACTTCTGTCCAAAATTACAGTACATAGTTTGAAGCCATGATCTATAGTCTTTAGGACAATGGGGGACCTAAAATAAAAATGTAATTAAACATTCGTAAATTTAGAAGCACTAGACATACCGCATTGAGGTCATCTGCTACAAAGAAATTGATTGTATATTCCACAAGCCCCATGGGCATCCTCGTCACTGGGAATCTTGATTCAGATTCATCCATCCGATTAGTACCCACTCCTTTGGCCAAATTATAGAGTACATTTGACCTATTTCCAGCTTTCAGCTTACTCATTGCTGAAGCGGATAATTCAAGAAAATCTTCGCCTAATTCTGTATTCAATTTCTCCTTGCAATACTTTGAAAAGGCAACAGACATTGCATGTAGATCATTCTCAGACTCCCTCGTAGCTGCCAACATGTTAATTTGAGCACCTAAATAGCTACAACTGTGTTCAGTTTGTACTCCAACATCAACCAAATCAACACCACTACACCCAGTCTGAACTGCCATAGATGTTTCAGAATAGCTGGTTTGCACTCCTACTGACATAGCTGTGGAAAAATAGAAAACTTCAGCAGTCTTGGGAGAATCGAATTTCTTTTTAAGCCATTTAACCACCTTATATCGGCATGAAGTATCTATTACAAAAAAAACTCTAAAGTAAAATGCAACATTAGTAATATGTAACATATATCACTGTACCAGATCGTTGATGTAAAGTGCCAGCATGTTCTTTGATATAGACTGCTGCAGAATTCCAAAATTCCATTCTGTGATGGGCTGGCCACTCCAACTCCTTGCACTGCAGCACATACTGCACAAGAGCTTTTATTTCAGCCATGTTCCAGGCATTATGCTTGGATGTATCTGTGGTACTGTTGAATATCTTTATTAAAACTTTTGCCTAGTTTATTGTTTTATATTACAAACTAAGCTCACCTGTCATCAGCAACCTCAACTGCAATGGGTTCACTTCTCACTGGCATCCTCAGTCTTCTCTTTGCATAGGTGCCAACTGTCCTCGAATGTCGAGGACAGTCCTCGATTTAAAAGCTTTGTCCTTGAGTCCTTGATGACCTATCACTTTCCTATTGTTTGTCCTCGATGATGATGCTGGTCCAGGTTTTCTTCACCTCTGTAGGATGTATATGTCATTTGGCTGACCTAACCATTAAAGCTGGTATGGAGACTTTACCTGTTGACATAGATCAACTCTTTGTTGATATCTTCTACTTCTTTTTTCACAGCAGTAAGAGAAAACAGCAGTTTGCTGATAATTGGCGTTCCTTCTTCACCTCTGAACCTGATACTATTCTAAAACACTGTACCACACGATGGTTGAGTCTTCTTCGCTGCGTTGATAGGTATCTGTCCCATTATGATGGTTTAAAGTCTTACTTTTTGTCCTATGATGAATCTGAATCCAGCAAAGTACAAAGTATTGTAGAACGACTAGAAAATCCTCTTACTAAGCCTCTTCTTCTCTTTCTTTCCTTTATTCTTCCTTCAATGGATCGATTCAATAGGCTATTTAAAAAATCCACAGAGAACACCACATGCCAATTGTATAACGAGATGAGCAGGCTAGTTCGTCTTTATGCATCAAATGTGTTGAAAGCTGACGTTATTATAGCATCTACTGATAACCTCAGCACTCTAAATTTAGCTCGTGAAAGCCATCTAGATGATGAAAATCTAGGCATAGGTGATGATACTTGGACTTTTGTTGCAGAACTAGAAAGTGAGTGTGATACGAAGCCTTTCTATACAGCTGGACGAATGTTTTATGTGGCAACAATTCGAAAAATGCTCAAGAAATTTCCTTTTGGGGATTCCCTACTTAAAGATTTGGGAATTATTAACCCTGAATTAGTATCTTCTTACTCTGTTTCCACTGTAATAAAACTTGGTAAGAGATTTCCGCAAGTTGGCTTATCAGATACACATTCCCTTGATAAATTAAGAGAAGAGTTTATGGACTTCTCTTTATCACCAGCTGACCACCCTCCTATGGAAAAATACATATCAGCTGACAAGACTTTGAAGCCTCGAGCTGGAGCATTTTGGTGGGAGGTTAGCAAGCTAAAAACTCTTGATGGAGAAGAGCGGTTTCCTTACCTAATCGAAGCTTATGGCTGGGCTGCTATCCATCCCTGTGTCTAATGCTGACTCTGAGCGAGGTTTTTCCATGCTAAGGAAAATTCATACTGACCAAAGGCCAAGTCTAAAGCAGGACACTTGCATTGATGACAATAAAATTCAATTGCAACAGTAACTGTTATAACTCTATTTTCACTGAAGAGCTGCTTGCTCAGTGTAAAAAGCAACATACTTAGCCGTTAAAGGTCCAGGACCATAGGAACACAATCAACAGCCAGATGATAGCTAGTTAACTTATTTTTTGCAATGACTCAACAGCCAGATGATAGCTAGTTAACTGATTTTTTTGCAATGACATCATAATTAATTACGTAATGTGGGTGTGGTTTGTAGGTGTGGCCATGGGTGTGGCTTATGTCCTTGAAGCTAGTTTGAAAAAGTTGGCACCTATGTCTTTGCATGCTGTGAAACATGCAGAAATCTCCTAGGCGTTCTCTTGCTCAGTTGAGTTGGTGTCAAGAACGTAGGAGAGCCTCTGGAGCGCTTCTGAGCCATGATTCGCTGCACAACTACGTAAACTATTGCAGGTACCAAAATATTCCAAAACGCAACCACTAGTTCGGCGTAGTGATGACTCATAATGACGCGCGACCAACCTCTTCCGCCTGTCAATCGTGGAGCTAGTACCTCTGATAGCGCCTCAACCGCGCGGCCAATTTTCTTCTTCTTTTTTTGTCAGCAAGGTTCTTAATTAGCCTTTAACTTCCTCTATCTCACGTGAGTGATCTCAGGCTTAATAGATTGTGGGCTTTTTATTCATTATTAAGCATGGCAGTTGTTGCCAAGGGGAAAAATTTTTGTGGGCGCGGATAAGTGCCTGGGGATCCGCTGTATGAAACAACCGTGGAACATCCGCTGAATGAAACAACCGCGACCGGTTAGTATTGTGATGACGTCATAGGTCATTATTTTCCAGAACTTCCCGGGGATATATAAGGCAGAAAAGTAACCTCGTAGTGCGTGGAACTCAGCGAGTGTCTGGGAGCAGCTCAATTATTCGGAGATTTATGGAACAGGGTAACTGACGTCTACTATAAAATAATCACTATCCTGATGAATGCTGAACTTCAGTGCGCACGTTGCAGTAATTATTTATTTGATGGCCCAATCCAGTGTGGCTGTGGAGATAGATTATGCAGTCCTTGCTACTCTACTCTCTCTAAGTAATGAGCACCACTCTTAATAGTCGTACTACTATGTACACAGGTATATACTACTCCTCTATTATTAATTTATTAATATTTATTTAAGGAATGTGGTTGCCTTCAAGTGTGTGAAGTGTAAGACAGAAGTCTATGTTGATGAATGCTTCAAAGATAGAGCAGCCACTAATGACCTGAGGAAGGCTACACTAGAATGCATCAGTCCAGGATGTCCCTGGAAAGGCAACAGCAACGAGTATCAAGTAAGAAGATAATACAATATAAAATATAAATTGTTTAATTTTTTATGTATTATTTCAGCAACATATAAAGACTTGTCCATTTGCTTTGGTCAAGAGTAACAACCACCAATATGGCTGTTCAGAAGAAATCCCTAGATGTGACCAGTCTATTCATGAAGCAAAGTGTTCGTTTGCACCTACCAAATGTCGTTATTGTGGAAGAAACTTACACAATGAAAAAGTAATAGAAAATTATACTTTATTTTGCTATAGATACTATTATAATTATGTATTTAAATTTTTCTTTATCCAGACTCACCTCTTAGATGAATGTCAATCTGCACCACTCCACTGTGGGAATGGCTGTGGTGTATCCTTGCCCAGGAAAGAGGTGAGAATTTTGTAGAATTTCGCATATGACTGTGTAATGAATACCATATTAGGTGAAACAAATATAATATTAGGTGCTTATTGTTATCATCCTCACTTATCCTTTTCTGTAGTTGGAAAAACACATCAGAACTACTTGTACACATCAACCTAAGGATTGTGAGTTTAAAGAAGCAGGTTGTCAGTACGTGGGACATGCTAAAAGTCTGGAAGAACACTATGCTACAAACACAAAAAAGCATTTACAATTAACTAAAAACTCTATACAAAGAATTGATAAAGCTATGGAAGCCAAAATAATGATGTTATCGGAGCAGATATCTGATCTGAGGTCTGAAATAAATCATGTGAACAGAGAGATATCAGTGCAGTTGCAACCAGTGGCCAGTGCTGTGGGTAAAGCAGAGAATGCCATTCAGAACTTACAGGAAGGATTCTCTGAGTTGGCTCTCATGGTACAGACTCTACAAGCTACAAGTTATAGTGGTAGCTTCATCTGGAAGATACCAGAGGTTCAACGTCGCAGACACGAGGCCAAGATAGGCAAGACTATTTCCCTGTACTCTGCTCCCTTCTACACTAGCAGGCAGGGCTACAAGGCATGTCTGAGACTGTACATGAATGGAAATGGCTGCGGCAAGAACACTCACCTGTCCTTCTTTGTGACCATCATGAAAGGAGAATATGATGCTCTTCTGCAGTGGCCCTTCAGACACACAGTGACTCTAACACTGTTAGACCAAGATGGAGTCAAGAACATATCTCAGGCCTTCCAACCAGAACCTATTTCCTCATCATTCCAGAGGCCCATGAACGAGATGAACATAGCCTCAGGCTGTCCAATGTTTGCTCCACTCTCAATCCTAAACAATTCCTCTTATGTGAAGGAAGACACAATGTTTCTGAAGTGTGATACTACTAGAATTCAATTATTATAAATAAACACACACATTATTAGCATTATCTCGTAATGCACATTTTGCTATTTTATATGATCACAACTTTATGTTTTTTCAGTAATATAACATGTCCATTGATATCAAGACATTCTAAGGGCTACTGATAAAGTGCACCTAACAAAGACAGATTTCAGAAGTATCACACTGGTTATTAGCTACTTACTGGGAAAACAAAATAATATCAATGAGATAATTATATAGTTTTGTCTCATAACTGTTTCTTATTTTTTGAATTTAGTAAACAATTATTTAACTGAACAGTCACGCAATGAATCCAATGGAATGTGTGATATGCCTACATAGTGGAACACGCAAAAACTGAAGTTTAGAAAACTATCCATAGCATATAAAAATATCTGCATTGTGTCACGGTCAGGACAGAACTCAGTAATCGAGTTTATTATCATCAAAAAATTATTTCAGTTTTACTATTATAATTCCTTTTGTTAATACATTTGGCTTCAAATGTGGATCATAATGCCATACTGTAATTCTACTAAATTTTATATTGAGAATGTATATATTTAATTTTTTTCTATAATTATGACTAGATAACTTCTTAAATAGAACAATATTCTATGCACATATTCATAGAAGCTCTAATTTCTAAGAAGGAGTGGTCAATAGATCAAAAATGTTCATGTTACAATAATTTACTAACTAAAGCAAGAGTTTGTTAGTCTTCAATTTTCTGTTTGGAATTTTTTTAACCTATGAATTCAAAATATTGTGTGTGTAGTATTTTTTTGTATGTAAAAACTCCATTTCTGTACGTGTGACCTTTGTGAACTTTGGATGAAATATTTGCCAAGTCAGCAATATTTTGAGTACCCGCCGCCGGGAGAGGTTAGGAGACAAGGCCTAATAATTTTATGGCTGCCCTAGCTACACTGGAGGAGATCTGCTTGTCACTCATTAGGGATTTTTTAGCAGCGAAGGTAAGCTATTTCCAACTTAATTTTTACTTATTTTATATAAGTTGACATAGGAATCTTTAGTATTGCATCTGTGGCGAATTGTGTGGTTGCTATTGGCAACTACGTTACACTCTTTTAGGCGCCCAAGTCTTAACTACAAGAGTATTACAAGGCTTGTTTAAAAGGCTGACTTAATTTCATAGCTGTTGTGCTGCATGAAACTATATAATTATGTTTGAACTCAAGGCTTCAAGAAAACTCTGCTAAAATAATGATGAAGAAAATCCAATGCCAGGGACAAGGTTGGTAGCAAAACATTCTAACGGAGTCACTATAGCAGATAAATATCCAATTTATGTCATGCATTTTAGCTCTCCAATTTGCTTCTGTGGGAAAATGATTCTATGTACATTGTACATAAATGTATGAGTGTGTGTGTGTGTGTGTGTGGGGTGGGACGGTGGGTGGTGGGTTGTAGTTAATGTGCGTGTGTGTGTGTGTGTGTGTGTGGTTAGGTGTGGGTGGGTGTGTCTGGTAACATGATACATATATATGCTTACCTGTACAAGCATGTATATTTGTGTCTTGTTTAATCATTCAGTGAGTAAAAGTTGGAGAGCCCATAATAATTTTCTTTGTCATGTGTGTGTATGTTTGTAATCATGGGAATACAAATAAGTAGTTAGACATACTCCAGACAGACAGAAATAATAAGACATATTGCCTCATTTGTTTACTACATGGTTCTGCTGCAATAAATAGATATATTCATTACATATGTTTCT